>Ga0208264_1000092_pt1 | contig 50776 bp, 38 predicted proteins | sample LakWasMet31_HOW6_2_FD_183873 | JGI IMG/M metagenome (GOLD analysis project Ga0208264, IMG submission 183873) | Freshwater sediment methanotrophic microbial communities from Lake Washington under simulated oxygen tension - Sediment Metagenome... | ecosystem: Environmental > Aquatic > Freshwater >... | reverse complement strand
GAAGGCGCTGAATTGGCGTTTACCTTCCAAAATGAAAAATTACAAAGCCGTGTTGAAGAAATGGCAGGGCAGTGCAATTCCAGCATTACCATCGAATGCGATGTCAGCATTGATGAGCATATCGATAACGTATTTAAACAACTGGCTACGCATTGGGATGGCCTGGATTGCATTATCCATTCGGTTGCATTTGCACCACGCGATGCCTTGGACGGGGATTATGTCAACGCCACGACCAGAGACAATTTCAGAATTGCGCATGATGTCAGTTCTTACAGTTTTACAGCACTGGCCAAAGCGGGCCGGTCTATGATGGCTGGCCGTAACGGTTCTTTATTAACGTTAAGTTACTTAGGATCAGAACGCGCTATCCCCAATTACAACGTAATGGGTGTCGCTAAAGCCAGCTTGGAAGCCAATGTCCGTTATATGGCGGTGGCATTGGGCGCAGAAGGTACACGGGTGAATGCCGTTTCTGCGGGCCCAATCAAAACACTGGCTTCTGCCGGTATTAATGATTTTAAAGCCATGCTTAGCAAAGCAGCCAATACCGCGCCATTAAAAAGAAATGTAACTATTGATGAGGTTGGTAATGTGGCCGCTTTCTTATGCTCAGATTTAGCCTCTGGCATAACTGGTGAAATTACCTATGTTGACTGTGGATACAATATTGCCGGTTTAGCTGCGTCATAAGTAAACTGAGTTGCTAACCATAAAGAAGGGAGCTTATGCTCCCTTTTTTTGTACCAAAATAAAGCTGGCTTATTCCTGATAAGCTGATGTTACGCTTTTGATAATTCACCTTACATAAGGTGAATTATTCCTAATTATTGAAAAGATCAGTGCTTCAGTGGAAATCAAATTCCAGCAGGATTGGCTAAGTGCTCTGACGGGTGCTTAGATCCAAGTACCATCGACGACCATTTAATGAGTTTCGATCACAGGAGAGTTACATCCATGTAACCTGGATACCGGCAATCCCTGCCGGTATGACGTAACCTGGAGATTGTGCGCCTTGGCTGAAAGTTATGCGTAATCAGGTAACTGTATAGTACCGTAGGGTGGATTAGACGCGTAACAACACCAATTTTAAAATAAAGTACTTGATTACCGCGCGTCGTAATCCGCCGCATGGATACACACCGATGCTTTGGGTTACGCCATACCCAAGAAGAAAACAATGAGACACACATGATGTTCCCCTCTCGATAAATCACATTATATCAGGTGAATTATCGAAAAGATCAGTACTTCAATGGAAATCAAACTCCAGCAGGATTTGCTAAGTGCTCTGATGGCTACTGGGGTAACGCCAACAAACATTCTTTGAGTTTCTATCACAGGAGAGTTACGTCCATGTAATCTGGATACCGGCAATCCCTGCCGGTATGACGTAGCCTGGAGATTGTGCAGCTCGGCTGAAAGTTATGCTTAATCAGGTAGCTGTTTAGTCATGAAGAGCTTGCACAACTAAAATGGCATTTTCATAGGCGGTCTGCGCTTTATTTGCCGTTACCAATTTCTTTGCAGCTGTGGCTGAAGCTGCGGCTTTTTTATTGGGCTTGGCCCTAGAGACAGCGGCTAAAGCTTTTTTGTAGTCATTCATTGCTTTTGTCGCAGCATTGGCTTTTAACTGCAATTGCGTGCGTGCTTTTTTGTATTTTTTTACACAGGCAGTCTTTGCACAAACACCAGTCGGGCTAACATTTTTCCAAGCGCTAGGAGGGGGCGGTACAACCTGAATGGTTACTTCGTCAGGTTCGCTGTTTTCCAAGCCATCGTTAACAACCAGACGGAATCGATAAGTTCCGTACACAGAAGGCGTATATGTGGGCAGTTTGTCGTGAGGATTAGAAAGCACAACACTTGGTCCTTCCAATTGAGTCCAGGTAAAGCCTGTTAATGGTTGATTTAGCGCATTCGCGACGAAGTTATCTGGATCATAGCTTTGGCTGCCATCCAGGGTAACTTGTACGAGATTAGTTATGTTCTGATCATCGCCCGCATCGGCAATCGGCTGCTTGTTGCGGTCATACAGAAATAATCCGGCAATTGCATAGCGCGAGTCCAGTTTATCGCCAAAAAATGCGGCGAGATAGCGGCCATATAAATCGCCTGAAATGGCGGGGACATCACTGGTCTGGGCTGGTGTAAAGCCGACAGTTTCTCCAGTAACTCTGTTATGGGCGACAATACGACTGCCAGTACTATCCCCAGTTTCGGGCGCAAGGTTGGTTGCTGAACTTAAGAAGGCAACCCAGGTTCCATCCAGTGACAAAGATGGCCGATCATATGATTCACCATTGCCCGGCGTTCCATTTGAGCTAACGCTGGCTTTCTGTATGAGTCCACTAGCAAGTTCCTTGATAAAAATATCCGAAACACCGGTGTCACCAGCAACTAAGCTAGTAGAACGGCTGGCGAAAGCTACAAACTTGCCATCACCAGAAATAGCCGGACAAGTTTGTGTGCTTATGCCTTCATCACCCTGATTTTGCTGTACACCATTGGAGTCAGAGGAAACCAGGCGCACATGTGGATTGGTATCGGCATCGTAAACAAACATATCCCACAAATTATTATTATCCCCCGCTACCAAATTACCGGCATAGGACCAAAACACCACGCGCGAGCCATCATCCGATATCGCAGGGCAGGCAGACCCAAAATTGCCGCCTTTGCTGGCATCTTGAATACTGCGAGTTAACAACGTAGTGGTTTGATTAGTCAGGTCACGCAAATAGACCTGATCATTTTCCTGAATTCCAGAAACCAGGTTATTGGCATACGCCGAAAAAACTACAAATCGGCCATCTGCTGAAATGTCCGGCCGAGATGATGCACCGTTGGCGACTTGACCATTATCAGCAATCGCGATCAGTGAGGTTGCTGGTGTGGCAGCGCAGCGATCCCGCAGATATGTTCTATTGGCATAAGTGCTAGCGCTGGCTACTAAATTGGTTGAGTCGGACTCGAAAACTATCCGACAACCATCGTTCGAGATAGCTGGCCAATCGCTAGAGCCCCTGCCATAGTCGCCTTGGTCGTTACGGCTGATTAATTCCGTAGTACCCAGTATCCGGTCGCGCACAAAGATTTGATAACTACCATTGGTCGCTGGCGTTGTAAGATGGGCTTCAGAAGACCTGAAAACCACAAAGCGGCCATCGGGCGTTACTGCGGGATGGTTGCCGTTATAAAAAGATTCCGGCGCCGAGCCATCATTGCCTATAGACATCAATTGAAAAGCTTCCCAGCTGAACGCGCTGGCAGAGTAAAAGATAGTCAACGCCAGGCTTAGAGCCATTGGAAGTTCCAGGCGTTTTATTTTGTTGAGATTCATTGTGCTGCTCCTAATTTAAGGCGTTCAGTGCGAGTGGATTTTTTGGTGGCTCTCCAACACTTCATTCTAGCGGATCTTGAGCTGTTTTGATTTGTTTTAAATTTTGCCAATACTTTTCCAAAAAAGTTCTCGCTTATTTAAAAGTAGAAGTCATTGCCAATTTAAAAAGAAACTGTACGCTCACAACTTTAATTATGTCTGAAACCCAGCCGGAGTTAGCATTTAAATCTCAAATAACATAACGCTGCTGCTCAATTTTTGCACCTTAAAACAAGCCGGCATTAAAATCTTCCATTGCCTGCTTGATTTCCGCGTCCGTATTCATCACAAATGGCCCGTAACCGGCGATGGGTTCGTTAATTGGTTCACCGTTCATTACTAAAATAATTGAATTTTCATCGGCTTTTAGAATTACATGGTCGCCAGATTTATCGAACAACGCGATTTCCTTAGTTTGCAATTTATCAGCTCCGTTGACGGTAACTTTGCCAGACAGCACTAAAATGGCGGTGTTGTAGCCAACAGGCAAGGCTAAAATGGTTTCAAAACCGGCAATTAAGCGCAAATCCCATAAGTTAATGGGCGTAAACGTGTGTGCGGCACCAATTGTCTCACCATACTGGCCGGCGATAATCCGAATGCTGCCGGCCTGATCGGGTAACTCAATGATTGGAATAGCCGCGTTCAGAATTTCTTGATAATGCGGCGCGGACATTTTATCTTTTGCAGGCAAGTTAACCCATAATTGAATCATCTCCAGCATGCCGCCCTGTTGAGTAAATGCGCGGCTGTGTTTTTCTTCATGCAGAATGCCGCGCGCTGCCGTCATCCATTGCACATCACCAGGACCAATTTTGCCCGCATTGCCTGCGTTATCTTTATGTTCAACTTCGCCTTGATACACGATAGTCACGGTCTCAAAACCACGATGCGGGTGCATGCCTACGCCGCGTTGCTGAGTTGAAGGCTCAAACGAGGCTGGGCCAGCATAATCCAGCAACAGAAAAGGACTGATATTTTCGCCCATCGTGCTGTAACTAAGCATATTATTAACGGGAAATCCATCTCCCACCCAATGGCTGCCTTGGCCTTTATGAAGTGCAGATATCTTTTTGGCGTTCATAACTGTGTATCTCCTTTTGCTATTTAGCAAAATAATTGATCTTGAGTTTACAATAAGGCTACGCATGTAAAAGTACAAGTACGCACAAAAAGGATACTGTAACCAATCTATCACTAGAGGCCGATTTAACATGTCAAAAAAAGATTTTGGATGCCCTGTTGAAATCACCCTGCACCTGATTTCAGGGCGCTGGAAAGTACTTATAATTCATCAGCTGTTAGAAGGCAGTAAACGCTTTAACCAACTGCAGCGAGAACTTCGTGGCATTACTCAACGGACATTAACCAAGCAACTGCGCGAAATGGAAGCCCACGAACTACTGATACGAAAAGACTACAATGAAATTCCACCGCGCGTTGAGTATTCATTGTCGCCGCTCGGTATGTCCCTAAAAAATATATTAATGGCTATGAGTGAGTGGGGTGAAAGTTATGGCGGGCGATTTGAAACTTAAGCGTTTTGGCGAGAACTCCGCTGAAAATTTCCGCCCGCTTGAGGGTAATCTTAGTTACGCTATAAAATCGGTCAATTGATAAAATACATATTATTACGCAAACTAACTAAGTACTTACCTTCTTGCGATTGATTTCATTGATTTATATACTGGTAGTGATTGCATCATTTGTAACCTAACTGGTTTTTAGCGCCCACAAACTTGAACTGTACAGTATTTACCCGATAAACTTACCGCTTTAAATTGTTCGATCCTTGAGGCCTGTCAATGATGAAATTTCTACCCGCTGTTTTGCTCTTGTTATTGACAGCCTGTTCTACAGAACCAGGTGACAGTGAGGTGCAAGCGCAAGTTTTACCTTTGTTGATCACTGAAAACATGCAGCAAATTGCCGAAATTAAAAACCTGCACAAAACCAACGGTTTTGAGGTGGATGATAATACTTATGCGGTGGATATTAATTACGATCTGGTATTTAAAAAAGGTTATGCCGAGTTGGCCAAGCCTGCTGAAGATGCTATACAAGCGCAAAATGGCAAACCCGATATTCTGGCTGGAGTAGCCAGTTTTTTTAATGGTTTGAATTTAATCGGCTTAAATATGGCTTATGGTGACTTTAGGGCGGGTGAAAAAGTAAATAAACATGACCGAGTCAGTTTTATTAAAACAGAAAACGGCTGGATGTTATCTGGTAATCCTAAACCGGCTTTGTGATTTAAATCGCGCAGAAAGGCTACTAAAAGGGCTGATTATTCGCTGAATTGTTACATCCTGTCCCAGTAACTTGCTTGCGTTAACAGCCACATGATTTTTTGTTCTCACAAGTGATGATAAGTACTGGTAACGAAAGATGGGTTGCTGCTAATTAACCTGTATCGTTTCAGTTATAATTTTAGCCAACCTCTTAACCCCGGGCCCTGCAAAATCCGGATTAGCTAATATCAGGTAAAGTGGGGTTTCCCGCATGACGCCTTCACGCAAAGGTAAAGGCTTAAGCAAGCCAGTACGCAGTTCTTCCTCAATGTGTTTTTCCGGTAACCAGGCAAAACCAAGCCCCATAGTAACAGCCTGGATAGAAGTGGCGACTTGGCTGACGGTCCAGCGTTGATTTACATCTACAGTGACTGTTTTCTGATCCCGATTTAAGCCTGAGTCACGCACCACAATATGTCGATAGGTATCAAGATCAAGCAAGGTCAACTCCTGACCTTTTTGGTGCAATGGATGGCTGGCGTGCGCGACCGCCAGCAAACGAACCCTAAGTAACATTTCGCCCAGAAATCCTGGCGGAAGCTGCGGTGCAATGGCAAGGTCAACTTGTTTGTTAAGCAAGGCATCGGAGGTGCCGCCCAATACTGATTCAATCAGTTCAATTCGGGTATGAGGGCTTTCTTCACTAAAGCGTTGCAGTGCGCCAAGTAATAATGGTGGCGGAAATAAAACTTCCACGGCAAGACGGATAACGGGTTCCCAGCCTGCCGACAGCCGATGAGCATCGCGTTCCAGATCATCCGATTGCGATACCAATGCCAGCGCCCGTCGATACAACATTTGCCCCGTGGTGGTAAGAACCGCTTTCCGTCCTTGAATTTCAAAGGCTTTTACATTCAGTAACGATTCAATTTTTTGCACCGCATAACTAATTGCTGACTGGCTTTTGTGCAGTTTTTCAGCCGCTTGCGCGTAACCGCCTGCTTCTACGACCGCAATCAGCGCTTGCCATTGTTCCAGAGTAATTGTGGGCATAGGTTAATTATCTAAAAAACTGATTGATATAAGCAAATTATTATACTTTTTTATCTATTTGTTAAGTAGTTTAATAGCCTCAACATCACAAACGGAGCATTAATCATGAAAACCTTACTGCAACTTAACTCCAGCATTTTTTCGTCGGGCGGACAATCCAGTCAGCTGGCCGATCAATTTGTCGCTGCGTGGCAGGCTAATCATCCTGAAGGACAGATTATCCTGCGCGATCTAGCCAACGATCCTTTACCTCATCTGGACGCTAGCCATGTTTCAGCGTTTTTTACGCCCCCGGAAGATCGCACGCTTGAACAACGAACTTTAGTGGAGATTTCAGATCAATTAATCAATGAAATCAAACAGGCAGATGTGCTAGTGATTGGCTTGCCTATGTACAATTTTGGCATTCCTTCCACACTGAAAGCCTATTTTGATCAGATTGCACGGGTAGGGGTTACGTTTCGTTACACTGAAACTGGCCCGGTTGGAATGCTGGTTGGCAAGACTGTTAGAATCTTCGCTACACGCGGCGGTGCTTACGCAGGTACGGCGTTGGATACGCAAACCGGCTATGTGCGCAATTTTCTTGGGTTTATCGGCATAACAGAGGTTGAGTTTGTTTATGCGGAAAATCTTAACCGGAATGAGGAGCTGAAGGAGGCGGCCTTAATAGAAGCCAAGCATCGGTTATTGGAACTGGCTGCTTGATAACAGAATATTCACTTTGAAATTTATCCTGGTAAAACCAGAACTTTAAATAATTCACCATTTCTTACATAAGGCATAACATCATGAAATATATTGTATTGAGTTTTTTAAGCGTTTTCTTTTCCAACGCAGCGCTGGCAACGGAAACTTACACCACTGACGGTAACCATACCTTACCGCGCTTTTCCTATAATCATTTAGGCTATTCAACCCAACAAAGCCGCTTTGATAAAACGACGGGCAAGATTACACTGGATCGTAAGGCCAAAACCGGCACTGTAGAAATTAAAATTGATACTCGATCAGTAAATACTGGCTCAACCTTGTTTAATGAACACATTCAGGGCAGTGATTTTCTGGATACCAAACACTTTCCAGAAGCCACGTTCAGCTCTAACCAAGTCAAGTTTGAAGGCGACAATATTGTCACCGTTGATGGTGTGTTAACGCTAAAAGGAATCAGCAAACCGGTTAGATTAACAGTGACTTCATTTCACTGTATGCCAAATCCTATTTTGCAAAAAGATGCTTGCGGTGCAAACGCGACAGCAACCATCAAACGTTCTGATTTCAACATGGGCAAATACGCCCCGCTGGTTAGCGATGAAGTCACACTGGATTTACCGGTTGAAGCGATCAAAGATTAATTTCTTATAGACGTTGATTTGATCTATCCCGCTTGGAGTTATTTCTGAGCGGGATTTTATATTACCAATCTCAATTGGTTTTCATTAAAAAGTCACTGCCGAAATCCGGCCCTTAAAACTGAGATGAACTTTTAGGGTTCCTCATACCCGCTTAGTAATTCTTAAGAGTAAATAAATTTAAAACCCTGAGGTAAGGTCAAATTGCTATACCCATTAACGATCCAATAACAGTTTTTTTAAGCGTTTATCCGATAGTAGCCAAAACTTTTCAACGTGACGTAGTTGGTTTCGGAACCACAAAAGTGCATTAGAAATGTTAAATAATAGCGATACGCTATCATTGAAAGGTTCATGAAAGCTTGATCAGGTAATCTATACCCAAGCATCCATTCACACCCCCTCACTCCTAGGTGTTTGTTCACTTTTCATCGTGAATGGGTGCTGTTCCAATTTTCCTGGTTAAGGGAGCCTGCTGTTTTTCCATGCAGAAAATTCATGCCTTTTCAATTTGGGTTCCCGCACTTTTACTGGGCATCATGATCATGCCGGTTCAAGCTGATGAAATTGGCTGGACCAAGTTGTTTAACGAAAGCGATTTAGCTAAACGTTTTGGTTTACAAGCTCGCAATTGGGTGGATGTCGGTTTTACTTTTAATCCGGCCAAGCCCCAAGACCGCTTTAATGGCCCGGTTACTTTCAATGACCGAGATCGGGAATTACAGCTTAATCAGTTTTACAGCTATGTTGAGCGTGTGGTTGATAAAACTCAAAATAACTGGTCTATTGGTGGCAGAGTAGATTTGTTATTTGGCAGCGATGCCGGATTTACCCGCACTTTTGGCTCACCGAATGGGCATTGGGATCTTCGACTAACAAATCAGCGCTTTTATAATCTGGCATCACCACAAGCCTATCTGGAACTTTTTCTACCTTTGGGGACAGGCATCGACCTGAAACTTGGCCATTTCTATACTTTATTAGGCAATGAGTCGGTCATGTCGCCGGATAATTTTTTCTATACCCACACCTATACCCAGCAATTTGGCGAGCCCTTTACGCACAGTGGCTTGTTAGTGGAGTTTCCTTTGAATACGGATGCTTTGCCTGGATTAAAGGGCTGGAAAGTGCTTTCTAAACTGGGAGCCATTACCGGTGGTGAAACGGGCGGGTGGGATGCCGGGTTCGATAAGGGCTTGGGAGCGTGGCGTTTTTTAGGTGGCTTATCAATTAAATCTCCCGATAGTAACCATAGTCTTGACCTTAGCACCGTGACAGGTGTGGAATCTGAAACCAACTCAGCACAATGGAATCTTTATAGCATTGTCTATAAACACAAGTTTTTTCAATCGTATGAATACGGCTTGCAGGTAGATCATGGTTGGGTTGAGGCATCAAAAAATCGTCAAAAAGCTAATTGGCTTGGAATAGTTAATTCATTAACAATTTCTTTTAGCGAAAACCTTGCGGCAGGTCTTCGTATGGAATGGTTTTATGATGCCAATGATTTCAGGGTTCAATATCCGGCTCGATTCGGGATTAAATTACCAGAATCCGGTCACTTTGCGGCAGCTGTTTTGGGTCTAAAATGGCAGGCAAATCAACAACTCACCATACGTCCCAATATTCGCTACGATTGGAGTTATGATACCCGTCCTTTTGATGCCGCCACTAGCAATCAACAATGGCTGTTCTCTATGGATATGATTTTGACGCTTTAAATTGTCAGACTTTTTAGTAAGTCATTGCGGTTTTAAGATGACAAAATAGATTTGTTTGATCAATTATCAACTCCAGCCTGATTTACTCTGATAACTAGCCTTTAAAAATCCCTGCCCTATAGGTTATAGTAAGCCAACTAATTCGGTTTAACTCGCATTCGCGTAAAAAACCATCAAGTGCTTTCCCTGCCAGATTAAAGCGGGATTTTGTTTGTCAACGTAACCAGACCTAATCTAACAATGCAAAATAACTCAACCAACCGGAATTGGATAACCTATTCACTGCTTAGCTTTTTGATTATTTTAGTGTTTTTGGCCATGTTTCAAATTGACCGGCAATGGTTAAAGTTAACTGAAATGCAGAATGCCATGTCGGAGCAAGCCAAGGATATGCGTGAGCTGCGTTCAGCGATTACTTCAGGCGCGTTATCTGTTGCAGCAACTACAAAACCGCAGACTACTGAGGAAGTGGCACCTGCTTTTAAACGCGCATTGGCCGCAACCAAATTGCCGGATTTTGCTCAGGGTGATTGGAGCGTGGATTCGTTTTCCACCAATCTTAAAACCATTACCCCCTTGGTTTCATCTGATGCTTATGCATCCAATGTGCAGGGTTTTGTGCTTGAAAGCTTAATTGCCCGCAATCCAGATACACTGGAGTGGGAAGGGCTAATAGCCAAGAACTGGACTGTGAGTGAAGATGGGTTAGTCATCAAATTTCAATTACGTGATGATGTGCATTTTTCTGATGGCGCGCCACTGACGGCGGAAGACGTTGTTTTTACATTTGGTTTTATCATGACCGATGCCATTCAAGCGCCAAGAGAACGCGCCTATCTGGCAAAAATCAAGGATGTTAAAGCTAATGGCAAATATGAAGTGGTATTCACTTATAAAGAACCGTATTTTGAAGCATTATCGTTAGCTGGCGGCCTGTCTATCCTGCCTAAGCATTTTTATGCCGATTATCTTAAAACCCCGCAAAAATTCAATGAATCCAAAGGCTTGTTATTAGGCAGTGGCCCATACAAACTGCTGGATGCCAAAACCTGGACACCTGACAAAGGTAATGTAGAGCTAGTGCGTAACGAGCGTTATTGGGGTGACGTGCAGCCTACTTATAATCGAATTTTGTGGAAAATCATCCAAAACGATAGCGCCCGCCTGACTACTTTCCGCAATGGCGATATTGATAATTACTCGGCGCGGCCAGTTGAATATCAGGAACTGAAAAAAGACGCCCAAATCATCAGTAAAAGCCAGAATTTTGAATACATGCCGCCGGTGGTTGGTTACAGCTATATTGGCTGGAACCAGATTCGCGCAGGCAAACCAACCCGTTTTGCCGATAAACGGGTTCGTCAGGCCATGACCTTGCTAACCGATGTCGGGCGCATTATTAAAGATGTGATGTTGGGTTATGCGGAACCAGCGGTCAGTCCGTTTAGTGAAACCAGTAAACAGCACGATGTTGCTTTAAAACCTTACAACGTTGATTTGGACAAAGCCAAAGCATTGCTCAAAGAAGTCGGTTATGAAGACCGCAATGGCGATGGTGTGTTGGAAGATAAAGCCGGTCAGCCATTTGAATTTAAGCTAACCTATTTCCAAGCCAATGAAGACACCAAACGCATGGTGTTGTTATTAAAAGATTTATACGCCAGGGCAGGGGTTAAAATGATTCCTACCCCGCAAGAGTGGCCAGTTATGCTGGAAAATATCGACAAAAAAGACTTTGATGCCATCACCATTGGCTGGACCAGCGGCATTGAAACCGATTTGTTCCAAATATTCCATAGCACGCAGGCGGTCAGCAAAGGTGATAACTATGTGGGTTACAAAAATCCGGAACTGGATAAATTGATTGATGAAGCTCGTCGCACCGTCGATGAAGGCAAGCGTATGCCGATGTGGCAACAGGCTGAAAAAATCATCTACGAAGATCAGCCATACACGTTTTTAATGCGCCGCAAGAGTTTATTGTTTGTAGACAAGCGCATCCACAATTTGCAAATGACCAAGTTAGGTTTAAATCTTGGCTTGCTGCCACTGGAAAACTACGTGCCGCTGGCTCAGCAAAAATACACTCAATAAAGGATAAGCCATGCTGACTTACTTGCTGCGCCGCTTATTGCTGATGATTCCTACCTTGCTGGGCATAACCGTGATTGTGTTTACCGTGATGGCCATGTCGCCAGGGGGAATTAGCGCACAGTCCCTGATTGGCGGCCTGGATATGAAGCCACAGGAAAAACAGGCTTTGCTGGATTACTACAACAAACGCTATGGACTGGATCAACCCGCGCCCATGCAATATCTACGCTGGTTGAATAATGTATCGCCCATTGGATTTAAAACCGATGCCCAAGGTAAGCAGGGCGAATTTTCTTTTAATAAGGGCATGGATTTGGGCACCAGTTTCCAATATGGTCGTCCTGTTTCCGACATCCTTGCCGAACGCATCCCGATTACGCTGTTGCTAAATCTGGTCACCATTCCGGTCACTTATTTAATCGCCATCCTGGTTGGGATGAAAGCAGCCAGCCATCGCGGCGGCGCGTTTGATGTCGGTACTGGCATATCCATGCTGGCGCTGTGGTCGATTCCAACCATGCTGGCCGGTGTATTGTTGTTAGGTTTTTTTGCCAATGTCGAACATTTCCAGTGGTTTCCCACTGCTGGCATTAGTAGTCGAGAAGCCCAGGATATGCCGTTTTTACCGCATTGGGACAGCAGTGGTTTTGTGCGTGGATTCTTGCTGGATAGAATCTGGCATTTGGCGTTACCGGTGCTGTGTTTGTCCTATGGCAGCTTTGCGGCATTGGCAAAACTCACTCGAACTTCCATCTTGGAAAATTTAAATTCAGACTACGCCCGCACTGCCAGAGCCAAAGGCTTAACTGAACAGGATGTGTTATGGAAACACGTTTTTAGAAATAGCCTGCTACCGTTAATTACCATATCGGCTGGCTTGTTACCCAGTTTACTGGCCGGCTCGCTGATTGTAGAAAACATCTTCAGCATCAACGGCATGGGGCAGTTAGCCGTGGAGGCCGTTAAGGGCCGCGACCGCGAGCTAGTGTTATCCATCACCTGGATTAGCGGATTCCTGACCCTGATTGGGTATCTAATCGCCGACTTCTGTTACACCTTGGCAGATCCACGGGTGAGTTATGATTGAAGCACCGATAAATCGAGAATCTTACTCCTCGCGTATCTGGCGTAAAACCCTGAATGGCGTTGGTGTAAAATTGGGTTTGGGCTGGATTGGCTTGTTGGTATTTGCTGCTGTATTTGCTCCGTTTCTTGCTAATTCCATGCCTTTATTAATGAGCAAAAACGGCGCAATAACCGCCCCCGTGTTGCGTTATCTATCCATAGAAGATGCCTGGATTTTGCTAAGCTTTATCGTCGCAGTCGTGGTTTATCGACTGCCTTTTCGTGGTGGCACGCAAGTGCAATTATTCTTGCTTGGCTCCGTGTTAGCCGCAATATTGGTCAATTTATACGTTAAACCGCCCGAACTGGTCATTTATGATGACTTTAGAAGCACAGAAAATCAGCAAGTCGATTGGCGCATCATGCCGCCGATTCCCTATGCGCCCACAGATTATTTGCGCGACTTGGGCAGCAAAGGCCTGGAAGCGCCATTAGCAACCGATGGCCAAATTCATTGGATGGGCACTGAAGAAAACGGTGCTGACGTGTTAAGCCGCATGATTCATGCCTGTCGAATTTCCTTAAGCATCGGCCTGATCGCCTCCGGCATTGCCTTATTCATTGGCGTTATCGTGGGCGGTTTAATGGGCTATTTTTCCGGTGTGGTTGATATGCTGGGCATGCGCCTGGTGGAAATTTTTGAAGACATTCCCACCTTGTTTTTATTGCTGACCTTTGTAGCGTTTTTCGGGCGCAGTTTATACATGATGATGGTGATTATTGGTGTTACCGGCTGGTCCGGTTATGCCCGCTATGTGCGTACGGAGTTTTTAAAACTGCGCAAGCAGGATTATGTGCAAGCGGCAGTAGCAAGTGGATTGCCATTAACATCAATCTTATTTCGGCACATGTTGCCCAATGGTGTGGCACCGTTGCTGGTAGCCGTTAGTTTTGGTGTGGCGGGCGCTATTTTGTCAGAAGCCACGTTAAGCTTTCTGGGCTTGGGCGTGGTCGATGCGCCATCCTGGGGCCAAATGCTGGATCAGGCGGTCAAATCATCCAAATTTAACTGGTGGATGGCCGTGTTTCCAGGCGGTGCTATTTTTATGACCGTGTTTGCCTATAACCTGATTGGGGAAGCTTTCCGCGATGCCATTGATCCAAAATCGTCACACGGGCAGGGCTAGTTGATGACACAGCCTCTATTAGAAGTCCGCAATCTACGCACTTATTTGCAATCTGCCGGTAATGAAGTGCGCGCTGTTGATGATGTCAGCTTTAATATTCCGCAAGGCGAAACGTTTTGTCTGGTAGGTGAATCCGGTAGCGGCAAATCCGTCACCGCATTATCTGTGATTCGATTGCTGCCTGAAGATGTCGCAAAACATCCCAGTGGCGAGATTTTGTTACAAGGCCAGGATTTGCTAAAACTGGACGACCCAGGCATTCGTGCGATGCGTGGTGCGCAAATCGCCATGATTTTTCAGGAGCCAATGACGTCGCTTAATCCAGTGATGACCATTGGCCAGCAAATCAGCGAAGCCTTGTTTATCCATAGACCCGACATGAGTGCTGAAGAAGCCCAGCAGCGCACGATTGCTGCTTTGGAGCAAGTGCAGATAGCTAATGCAGCTACACGATTTCGGGATTATCCGCACCAATTATCCGGCGGCCAGCGGCAGCGGGTCATGATTGCCATGGCGCTGGCTTGTGAGCCAAAACTGCTGATTGCTGACGAGCCAACCACCGCGTTGGATGTAACCGTGCAAGCGGAAATTTTACGACTAATGCGTAAGCTGCAAGACGACACCGGCATGAGCATGTTGTTTATCACTCATGATTTTGGTGTGGTGTCGCAAATGGCGCAGTGGGTGGGCGTGATGCAGCAGGGCAAGCTGGTGGAAGTGGGGCAATGTACCGACGTGTTGCGTCATCCTCAGCACGATTACACCAGGCAATTATTAGCCGCCTTGCCGCAAAACCTGCCCAAACCAGCGCTTGCAAAACTGGAAGTTAATCCAAATAAACAACCGTTATTGCAAATACGCAATCTTAAAGTCTGGTTTCCGATCAAAAAAGGCGTATTCCGGCATACCGTTGATTTCGTTAAGGCCGTGGATGATGTGAGTTTGGATATACCGCAAGGGCAAATTGTGGCTTTAGTTGGCGAATCCGGTTGCGGTAAAACTACCTTGGGTCGGGCAGTTTTACAATTGGAGCCACCCACTTCCGGTAGCATTCAAATCGAAGGCCAGGAATTGGTTGGCTTGTCATCCCGGCAGTTAAGGCCATTGCGCAGCAAAATGCAGATTGCCTTTCAAGACCCGCAATCATCCTTAAACCCGCGCTTGCTAGTTGAAACGACACTAACCGAACCGATGAAAGTCCATCATATCGGCGCAAGCCAAGACGAACGCATTGAACTGGCCAGTCAGTTGTTGGAAAGCGTGCAACTTAACCGGGATTATCTATGGCGATACCCGCATGAATTTTCCGGCGGCCAAAGGCAGCGCATTGGTTTGGCCAGAGCGCTGGCCTTAAATCCGGCCTTTATTGTCTGCGATGAAATCACTAGCGCTCTGGATGTTTCAGTACAGGCGGAAATTCTTCAACTGCTGCTAAATATCCGTCAGCAGCGTAATCTCACCTTATTGTTTATTACGCATAATATTGGCGTGGTGGAATATCTAAGTGACAAAACCGTTGTGATGTATAAAGGCAAAATTGTCGAGCAAGGCGAAACGGCGCAAATTTGTCAAAAACCACAACATCCGTACACCCGGAAACTATTGGAGGCAGTGCCTAAAGTATTGGTTTAAACCAATTCATAAACCTCTGTATTCGCATCCGATAATCTAAGTAACTGAAGAAAATAAGTTACTTTTCAGCGTTTTTTTAGTGTAGGTACGAACTCAATGCTACCTCCATGCTCACTTTAACCCTTCGAGCACATTTTGTGACCTCTTAACTGCCGATCAATTAAATAATTCCGTAAGTCATAATCCTTACGGTGGTTTTTATTGATTTAAATAGTTAAATTTAGATCGAAAGTCCTATGGATTTGCCAAGAAGCCACCAGGAATAATTTTATGCTACGCACATAAGTTTAGGATATAGATATATAAGCTGTTTTTTATATATTTTACATGGTTACAAGTAGTGTTCTAAATAATATCTAACATCCGCCTCATTGAATTCATAAATAAAAAATAACAATAAAACAAGTCATTTAAGACGTTAAAGTCAAGTGATTATTCAGACTTATATCCATTCAGTGTCCTTAAACTATCAATAAACTCTGCTATATTTGAATAGATGAAGTGGAAATTTAATAGATATCATACTTAACTAGGCCTTTAGGATTGTGCTAGTAGTTGATGGTCGTAAAAGGGGATATGGACCGATGATTGAAAAGAGTCGAATTCTGGTTGTTGATGACGTAGTGGATAATATTCGAGTGATATTGAATATTTTAAAGCAGTACAGCTACGACTATTCTTTTGCGCAAAATGGGACGGAGGCTTTACGACTAGTCTTTGACCAAGCAGAGCAATTTGATTTGATATTATTAGACGTGATGATGCCTGGACTTAATGGCTATGATGTTTGTAATGTGTTGAAAGAAAATCCAATTACCAAGGACATTCCTATTATTTTCGTAACTGCCAAAGCGGATGTAGATGCGATTACTAAAGGATTTCAATTGGGCGCAGTCGATTATATTTCTAAACCATTTCATGCAAGCGAATTACTGGCCAGAGTTAAAACGCATCTTGAACTCTATCGGGCGAAACAGCTATTGGTTAAATATAATCTGGATTTGCAAACAAGTGCCCAGCATGAAGCGCAACGTTTATTGACAGAGTTGGAAAATAACCAGAAAGAAATGATTTTTGTGTTGACGGAGTTTATGGAAGTGACTTCTGACGAGACTGGCAAACATATTAAGCGGATTGCGGATAGCTCTGCGGCCTTGGCTAAATACTATCCCCAACTAAACAAAGAGGACGTTGAAACTCTCTATCATGCTTCACCGATGCACGATATTGGAAAAATGGCGGTACCACTTGAAATTCTTAATAAGCCGGGCCGTTACACGGAAGAAGAATTCACAATAATGAAGCAACATACCACAGTCGCTTTTGAATTATTGGCAAAGTCTGAGCTTAAACTGGTTAAAGCTGCCGCCATTATCGCGCACGAGCACCATGAAAAATGGGATGGATCGGGCTATCCTCGAGGAATAAAAGCTGAACAAATTCATATCTATGGGCGGATTGTGGCGCTGGTCGATGTATTCGATGCCCTGACGCATAAGCGGCAATATAAGGAAGCCTGGTCTATTGAAGATGCAGTGGATTATATTGTCGCTAACCGAGAATCCCATTTTGACCCTGAATTAGTGGATATTTTTGTTGCGCATTTGGATGAATTTATCGACATAGCTAAATTACATTAATATTGGCTAACGTTTAGTTATTATCTACAAAGAAAAAGTTACATCAAAATGAATCAGATAGTTTGGGCGGTAACTCGCTCATAACACGATTTTTAAGTAATCGCTCAGTAGGGCGTATCGAAGTCCATCCCCCTGATCTAAGATGACTAAATTTTCTCTTTTTGAACTTTTTACAGGTAAACATATTGATAAGGGCCTGGTTTTTTTAAGGTGTCTTAAGATTAATCTGATCCATTTTAGTTTAGTACTTATTGGATGCGTTATCCCTTCAATGGCTGATATATCACTGCCTTCAGATTCCTTGGAGTACAGTTTCCTAACCTTACAACAAAAAGCCTGGATACAAGCACACCCATCCATTAAATATGCCGCTGAAAAAGATTGGCCGCCGTATGATTTTGTTGATAACAACGGTAATCATACGGGGTTTAGTCAAGAGCTACTGCAATTGGTGGCTACCTATAGCGGGTTAAATTTTCAGCCGGTTATATCGGATTGGAATGACTTGCTGTTAAAAAGCAGGAGTAAACAACTTGATGTGTTTCCAGCTATTTTTTATTCGCCTGAACGCGCTAAGATTTTCGACTTTACGCCGCCATATCAAGCAGCATTATCCTACTTTTTTATTCATGAAACGGTATCTGTAAAAACGTTTGATGATTTAAACGGCAAAACCATTGCGATACCTAAAGGCTATGCACAAGTCAATCAAGTCAAACAGCGATTTCCAAAATTAAAGATTGTTGAAACGAAATCTTTGCTTGATGCCATACAGATGGTAATCGAACGAAAGGCGGATATTTTGCTTGAGATGTATCCAGTGATGAGTTTTTTGCTAAAAAAGCATGCCATTATTGGTATTAAGCCATTTAGGCCATTTCCTGCCTTAAAACCACAAGCTTTACATATTGCAGTTCGTAAAGATTTACCCGTCTTGTCGGAAATTATCAATAAAACCTTGCCAGTTATTCCAGAGCAGGAGAAGCAAAAATTAGTCAATAAGTGGCTGGACTATGCCAGTGTGAATCAGACTAATCAGCGGATACAGCTGAATCCAGAAGAATTGCAATGGTTGTATTTGCACCCCAACATTCGATTTACCGGCGATCCAAGTTTTTTGCCCTATGAGGCGATCGATAACCAAGATCGATATATCGGCATTGTCTCTGAATATCTGCAGTTGATTGAGCAGAAACTTAATATTAAATTTGAAATCGTACCGTCAAAAACCTGGCTTGAGTCCATAAACAAAGCTAAGCAGGGTCAAGTGGATGTGATCTCTGATGCGGTCGATTCCGATTTAAAGTCCAGTTTTTTGTTTACTCAGGCTTATTTAACAAGCCCCGTGGTTATTGTGATGCGCGATGACGAAGGCTATGTGGACAACATTAATCAGATAAAAAAACGTCGCCTGGCAGTTATTGCTAACCACGGAAATAACGCCGCAATTTTTAAACGCTATTCAGATATACATTTTATAGAAGTTGAAAATATGCAGAAGGCGTTAACGGAGCTTTCAGCCGGGCAGATAGATGCTCTATTGTGTACTTTATCTCAAGCAAGCTATCAGATTAGCAATCAAAATCTTAACAACGTCCGTATTGTAGGCAAAACCGAATTTACAACTCAGCTTGGATTGGGTGTGCGTAAGGAATATGCGCCTTTGGTTGCCATTTTGGACAAAGCGCTAAACTCAATTAGTCCTGCTGAAAAACAAAAAATCAATGACCTTTGGGGTAAAGTCAATGTGATTGGTAAGGTGGACTATTTAGTTATCGCCAGAATAGTAGCCGGTTTTTTAATCGTACTACTGTTAGTTTTCTTATGGAATCGCCGTTTGATGAAAGAAATCGCCAGGCGTAGGGCCAGTGAAAAGCAGGTGACTGAGTTAAACCAGCGTTTTGCTTTGGCTACAGGCGTTGCATCGTTGGGCGTTTGGGAATTGGATGTAGATGAGTCATCTGGGCTTATTTTTGATGACAAAATGTTTGAGATTTACGGGATTTCTAAAAGGCGGCAATTAAGATTGGATGAGTGGCTGAGTTATGTGCATAACGATGACCTGCATATTGTGCTGCAATCTTTAGAAGCGTTAGAAGCCGGGCGAACTGAAGATCATATTGAATTTAGAATTATTCGTCCGGATTTTGAAATCCGAACTATCTATAGTGGGGCTTGTAGCTTAAGGGTTAATAAACAGTTGGTTAAGATTACAGGGGTTAATTGGGATATTACCAACCGAAAAAAATCTGAACTTGCTTTACAGCATGCCAAGCAGCAAGCTGAGAATGCGAATCGGGCTAAATCACAATTTCTGGCCAATATGAGTCACGAAATTAGGACGCCCTTAAATGCCATTATCGGTTTTACCGAGTTATTGAATGAGCAGGTAAAAGATCCCAAACTGACTTCCTTTGTTAAAACAATCCAATCAGCAGGCCATAATTTATTAGCGCTGATTAACGATATTCTGGATATATCCAAAATTGAAGCCGGCAGACTGCGCATTGAAAAAAAAGTATGCAACCCACACGCTTTGTTTGCCGGGCTAGGGCAGATTTTTATGTTACGCATGCAAGAGCGTAGTATTGATTTTAGAATGGATGTTGATCCAAAAATCCCTGAAAACTTAATTCTGGATTCAACGCGACTAAGGCAGGTCTTGCTGAATCTGATTGGCAATGCCGTAAAATTTACCGAAAATGGTCACATTTGTGTTCGGGCTAGAATTGGCAACCAAGATAACATGCGTAGTAAGCTGGATTTACTTATTGATGTTGAGGATGCGGGTATCGGGATTTCCAAAGACCAACAGGAGCTAATTTTTAATGATTTTGAGCAACAGGAAGGTCAAGATGAAAAAAAATATGGCGGTACCGGCTTAGGGTTATCTATCAGTAAGCGGCTTTCGGAAATGATGGGGGGTAAAATTACTTTAAAGAGTGAGGTGGGGGTGGGTTCCACTTTTACCCTGCAACTATTTGGAGTTGATATATCCACGCTGGCCATGGAAACCGAGGTGGTTGAAGTCATTAAGAATGTGCGGTTCCATCCGGCCAATATACTGATAGTGGATGATGTAGAAGATAACCGCAATTTGTTACAAGAATGTTTTGCCAACACGGATTTAGTTATTTTTTTAGCAAATAATGGTTTGGAGGCTATCAATATTACTAAAGCAGAAAAAATAGATTTTATTTTAATGGATATTCGCATGCCGGTAATGGATGGCTATCAGGCGGCGGAAGCTACTAAAAAGTTTTGCGATGTGCCGATTGTGGCCTTGACCGCATCGGTTATGCAAGATGAATACGAGCATGTTAAAAATACTCATTTTGATGGTTACTTAAGAAAGCCAGTGCTAAGGGTTGATCTGTTCTCCGAGATGATGAAACATTTACGTTATGAAATCTTGGCAGATGTTGCAGAAGTTATTTCAAACTCAGTTATACCTGAACAAGAGTTACAAGCATTGTCGAAAGCCATTAGTGAATTGCAATTGCTAATTCCTGAATGTGAACTCATTACCAAAAGTAATAACATGACTGAGATTGAAAACTTTGCCAATCACTTGCAAGCAATCGGGCAGTTATACAAAGTGACAGTGGTTTATGAGTTTGCCAGCAATCTGAAACAAGCTATCGATTGTTTTGATCTTGTGGTCATCAAAAATGCGTTAAACACTTATGGTAAATGGTTGGAGCAATTGACTGAGCAGTTAGCGGATTCATGAGTTAACTTAGTGGGATTGGTGCTAATGCATCAGCACTTAATCATATGTCCGGAAAATTGGATTCAAATCGATCTGGCACGACAGTTTGGGCACTAACCTTAAGCGGGCGTAGATTAACTATTTAGTTGAATAAGTCTGGCGTTGCTCCAAGCTGGCCACCAACTATTTATAGGTACATGCGCCCGGAATTTTAGAAAGCCGTCCTAAACAGTTTTAGAGCATTTTGTTCATTAGCGCCCGTTTTAAGATCGTGTGCAACTTAACCCCCAGTCTCGTTTCACAACGTAGTTAATTTCCTTTATAAACAAAGCCTTGCACTGTTACTTTAGGCATTGCGACCTATATCCAAGTCTAAATCAAAATTCTGCGGTGAGAAAGTGCGAAGTTAGAGGATTTCTCTGCGGTAACCCTGTTGCATTGGTATTGAAAATTCTGAAATTATTCAAATCTTTTAAAAAAATTATAGGCTGCCAAGTCGTGCCGCTAGACATAAAATGGCTGTAAAACCAGTATTTTATTAATATACTATTGATTAATAAATTGTTTATATATAACATTTATCTTAATTTGTAATCTATAGTATTTATTGATTAAAGTTAGATTACGATGTCAGTTTTAATTTGAATATGCCATTTTAGAGCAACGAATGCTTAAGTAATAAAATTGGCAGACAAATCATTGGAATACTTATACAGATAATAATTGTTCAGGCCCTGATTGGTAAATTGATAGCAATCAACACCAATCATATCGGCGATGTCAAACGCAGGCACAAACCAGGAGGAAAGCATGAAACGCAGACGCTTTATTAAATTAGGGTTGGGGGGCGGCTTAACGCTGGCTGGATTAGGAAAATCCGTGTTATTGTCAAAGCCAGCCCTGGCAATTCCCGCACCGAATGTTGCAACCGATGGCATTGACCCGTTAGTAACCAATCCTGGTCAGACCTCACTAATTTCCCCGCCCACCATAATTGGCCGACCAAGATCACTCGGAGTTAAACCACTCATCACTCGGCCGACGCAACTGCCTTTGGTCAATCAGTCCACTATACGCATGGTATCGAGCGCACCTGCTGCTGTTCAAAGCAATTTGGTGTCCGACTATCTGTTCGAGGTTTATTCATCCTCTACCTCTGTGATGCAAGGCGGGCAGATAAGTTTCCGGGCTCGCTTGACTAACGGTCCGGACACTGTTTCAAGCTATGTTTCAACCATTGAATTCTACCGGATCGGCGGCAACGCAGCTACGCCGGGGACTCAGGTCTATTACTGGTTGAAGACGGCAACAGCTAGAGTTAGACGGCAGCCTGTTCCGGCGAATGCACCGGAATCCGGTTGCGGTTGGCCTTCTGTTTATACCTTGACTGTGCCGGCATCATGGCCAAGTGGCGTTTACATGGCTTGGTTCTATGACTTTAGCTCACCACACGCGCCACAGAATGGTTGTCATTTCGTGGTTAAAGCCAATCAAAGCGGAGCTACCTCGACCATTTTGTTGAATCTGCCATGTAATACCGCTCAAGCCTACAATCAATACGGTGGACGCAGCTTGTATTACGACACTGATTTGGTTGTTGCCAATCGCGCCCGCAAAGTTTCATTCCTGCGGCCTACGCCCTGGCCGTATGAGAGAGAGCTCAACTATATTGTCTGGCTGGAAAACAACGGAATTCCGTATGAGTGCTGTACGGATGTGGATCTGCACGCAAGTCCGTCGTTATTGAGTAACTATCGGCTATTTCTTGGCGTCGGTCACTATGAATATTGGTCTAAACAAATGCGCGATAGCGTGGAAGCTTTTATTGGTAACGGCAATAATGTCGCTTTTTTTGGCGCGAATACCTGTTGGTGGCAAGTGCGTTTTGAAAATAGCAACAAAACCTTGGTTTGCTATAAGGCTGAGCAGGAAGATCCTTTATACGGAAAACAAAATAGTCTGGTCACAGTAAATTGGTATAACCCATTGATCAATCGACCTGAAAACACGATGACTGGTGTCAGTTACCGAAATGGAGCCGGTATATTCTATTCCTGCAATTCATCTCAAGCTGTCAAGTTTTACACGATATATCATCCGGAACATTGGGTGTTTAACGGTCTTCCGGCAGGACTTGGCACATTTGGAGAAGGCCAGGAAATCATTGGCTACGAAACCGATGCAGCACAATTTACCATGGTTGCAGGCATGCCGACCGTAACCGGGCAAGATGGCACACCACTTAATTTCGAAATTCTTGCGGTTGCGGATTTAACCGATTGGGATGCTTGTGGTCAAGCGGGTTGGGCTACCATGGGTATCTATCAACGCAACGGCACTGTGTTTAACGCAGGTACGGTGGACTGGCAAAACGGTCTTAGCGCCGGCAGTCCGGTACATCAAATTACCCTTAACGTTATCAATGCCTTAAAGTAAACAATCGCTAGGCCGTTTGATGAAAAAGATCAAAAAGCCAAGCGCGTCTTTACTCATTATTACTGGCTTCTGCTTTAAAGAAAAGTTGAAGCCAGCTGAACATAACATGGCGGTTTTTAGCGGGAAATATGTTGGCTTTAATGCGGTTTAGTTTTTAAAGGCAGGTCTTCTTGTTTGCCGTTGCGGTAAAAATAGGTGGCGCAGGCAATGTATAGCACGCTATAAATGCTGTTGTGCCTGAACACATCCGACTCAAGCCAGTTTGCAAAAAACAGATAGGTTAAATAGCAAAGCGGCCATAATGCGCACCATGTGTTCTGTTGCTTGATGTACTGTACGGCGTTATAAAAAGCTTGCAACATGCTGAGTCCAAATAATATTAAGCCCAGTAAACCCAGTTCCAGCCAGACATCAAGATAGCCATTGTGGGAAGATGGCGCATCCCATTCAATTAAGGATTTGATTTTGTCGCCCGCGCCGCCTTTTAGCCAAAACACGTTATATCCGTGACCAAGAAAAGCATGTCGCTCGCCCACCGGGATAACCGATTCCCAAAGCTCAATTCTGCCGGTAAGGTCGGAGCTGCGATCCAGCAAATGTAAAATAACGGTTTGATTTGCTGAGGCCCAGAGTGCGGCAGCAATACCCAGTACAATAGCCAGACAAAATAACGCCACCCGCAGATAGAAGTGCCACTGTAGCGTTTTGTATAACATCATCAGGCTGAAAATTACTAAAGCCATCACCAGAGATGTGACCGATTGCGAGCGTACCAATAAGACAAAAGTGAGCATTAATAACATCAATTTAAGCCAGCGATACTTTGCTTCGTCTAAACATAGCAGGGCAAAGATTACTGAACTGACCAGCATCATGTGACCAAGCACATTTTTTTGGTCGAAGATGCCTTGCCAAGCGCCTTCATGGTCTTTGGAAAGCCCGTAGGCAGGCAAAAATAATGAGAAAAATACGCTAAGGACAGCCGCCAATCCAAACATAATCGCCAGAAATTGCAATTGTTTTTGCAAGGTATAACGCTGCGCAAAATAGATGCCAAACAAGCAGGTTCCTATTAAGCTCACGCTGCGTCTAAGGCTAATTAACGGAAAGTCGGACCAGATACTGGAAAAGACGGCAACCGCCACTAAACAAAGCAAAAATTTTTCCCGCTTAGCCAGTAACAAAATTTCGTTGAGCTGATGTCGAAAAAAATACAGAGTTAGAATATAAATGCTATAGAAAACAATCAATTCAACCACATTATGCTCAGGTGGAAGAATTGCGATAAACGGACTGGTAAACATCAGCAAGGCCACAACCACAAATGATTTTTCCAGTATTCCGGCTTCTTTCAGTGAACCCGTCATAACAACTCCAGTAGGTGATTTTTCTCTTTTAAGCAGATAAAACAGCGCCAATCCAGTCAGGCTGGCGAGCAATAAGTTGGTGGCGATACTGGTCCAGGCTGCACCCCGCCAGCCGTAAAGTGGAATCAGCCAAAAATTAAGGCCAGCGTTGAAAAATGCCGCCAGGATTTGAATTCGACTGCGTAACCACTGGAAACCCGCGCCGGACAGGGTGTCAGCTGCAAAATAAAAAATGGCCTTAATTAAGGGGATTGGTGCCAGAAGGATTAACACCTCAACCAGTTTGGCGTACTTTTCACCTAAAACATAAGGAAATACCGGTGCCATAACCGCAAGCATTATCCAGACGAGTACCCCGAAGCCGGCGGCAAAAGGAAATATCTTTTTGGCAAAAGCGGCGCTTGCGGATATTCCGGTCTCGCCGTGCTGAAAAAATCGGGCATAAGTCGCCGAAAGCAAGGCCAGAATCGGTGAAAAAGCAACGTCAATGAGCCGGTAAGCTGCGCCATAAATCCCCACCGCCGCCGAGTCATAAAATCGGCCAAGTAGTATTTTGTCCACGTTGGTGTAGACATTTTGCGCCAAAATGCTGGCAAAAAAATGCAAGCCTTCGGCAATGTCGGCCTTAAGGTTAAACAAGGTGAGGCGAGGCAGGCCAAGTTCTTTGCTAACCAACCAGAGCGCTACTGTTGTACTTATTATTGCATTGATCAGATACAAGTAGCCCCAGTGAGATACTGTCGGCTGCTGCACAAAAAGCGCCAAACCAGCAATGGCGATTAGCCTGAGCAGGCTAGGCATAATTCGCAGTAAAGCTGTTCTGTTTAAGCGTTGAAAGGACTGATAGGCATAACCGCTGATATCAAGAATAGGCGCTAAGATCAGATCGCTGATAGCTACGGTAAGAATTAACGAGAATGGTACGGAGTCGGCATAGGCGAATTGCGATATGGCGAGAACCACCACGGAAAAAATCGACCCGACGAGTAAGCTAATCAATAATGACTTGCCCCAGTATATGGGAAAGCAGTCGGGACCTCTGGCAACTTTCATGATCATCATGTCGTTGATCCCCAGGCAGGTCAGCGAAGCGAATAGGCCGACCAGCGCAGTTGTGCTGATAAAAGCGCCATACCCTTGCGGGCCGAGAGCACGTGCAATCAATACAAAATATATCGCCTGAATAACCATGCTCAGCACTTGCCCGGTTAACATCCACGAGGTGTTGAGAAATAGTTGGCTGCTTTTTGCTCGTTTGATCAGTTGCGATAAATCAAACGTCGCAACTAAATGCGGTAAAGATCTAAATCTGGATGTCACGCTAAAACTCCGTGTTGAGCCTCCCGCTAGTGCGGGTATTAGATATTGTTAGTCCTGCATAACGCCATTTTCCGGAATCTTAAAAGATGGCAGCCTGTTTTGAAGCCAAAGAGCCTGGAATCAAAGGCCTGGTAGATAGGTCTTTTGATCACACTGATTATAGCTATTGATTACTATTTATACAAAACATGATAATAAATACCGAAAACTTTGATGTACGTATTAATACTTATTTAATTATTTCATGATCCATGTATAATTAACCGTTGATTACATAATCATTCGTTGAGCGCTTGTGACACAGTTTTTTCAAGCAATAAGCTCACTATTTAAGCTAAGTTAAGACTTGAATGTGCGCTAACTCAACGGTTCGATGTCCTGTCTTATGGTTTCCCAAACCGTGCTTTGGTTACTAGGGTTTCCATAGTTTTAATACAAAAACAACAAAGCAGTATTTAGTTGAAGAGTTTGATTTTGCTACGAAGCCATAAACGGCAATAGTAAGACCAAAATCAGAAAATGAACGCTCGGCATGTATTGGGTTGAATACATGTAGTTGTCTTTTTTTTGAGCATTTACAACCGCTCAACGCAGACGCAGTTTTTCATGTCAGTGGTGAAGCTAACTTTATATTCCTAAGATGCTTTTGCATAATGGGATGTGCGTAAGGAAGGAAAAATATGCTAAATAGAAGAGTCAAGATTAATCACAATTCGCTAACGTTTCTGGATTTGTTAGGACCCATTGTCGGCTATCTTATGGCGACAATAGTGACTATAAGTCAAGACAGTAACCTCACTTTTGCAACCTTTTTCTCGATGCGGCTTAAGGTTTCCAATTTTCTAATTTTTCTCTGCTTTCTGTTCGGTTGGCACATTATTTTGAGAGTGCTTGGGCTTTACCGGGCAACACGATTTACATCGTATAAAAAACAACTACTCGACATTCTGATAGCGGCTTTTTTGGCTACGAGCCTGTTTTACGTTATTGCTGACATTGCCAATATAGAGATCGAGAATGCTTTCTTTTTTCTGGTATTCTGGGCAGGGACGGCAGTAACAATGATCTTAAGAAAATTCATCGTCTCGTATATTGTTGAGAAATTACAGCGAGCCACAGCAAATCCAAAAATTGTAGTTATCGTCGGAACAAACAAGCGAGCACTAAATATCGCCAGAAAGATTGAATCATTACCAAAATTAGGATATCGGGTTCTGGGTTTTATAGATAATTCCTGGCGTGGCAATGAGTTAATTAGCAATTCCAGCCGAAAAGTCATTTCGACAATAGACGAATTTCCAGAATTTCTCCGGCATAACACCGTCGATGAGGTCATTATTGGTCTGCCTTTGGGTTCGTTCTACCACGAAATTGCACAGATTGTGACCTGCTGTGAAGAGCAAGGTGTCACCGTGCGGGTATATCCGGACTTTTTCGACCTAAAAATCGCAAGTCCAAGAATCGATTTTTTTGATGAAGATGCTTTCATCACTTTGGGCAGTACTTTGGTGAGCGAGCGGCGAATATTGAAGCGAGCCTTTGATATTGTGCTTTCGGCTCTGCTGTTAATTATATTGTCCCCAGTGCTTTTGATTACAGCTGTGCTGATAAAAATCACCTCGCCCGGACCCGTTTTTTTCATTCAAGAACGCGTGGGGCAGCAAAAGCGGCTTTTTAAAATCTACAAGTTCAGGACTATGTCCACAGATGCAGAAAGCAGGCAGGCCGAGCTGGAAAAGTTAAATGAAGCGGCCGGACCCGTTTTCAAAATCAAATCCGACCCAAGGATTACGCCAATCGGTAAATTTCTTCGCAAAACCAGTATTGATGAGCTACCGCAGCTAATTAATGTGCTGATAGGCGATATGAGTCTGGTGGGGCCAAGACCGCTACCTGTTAGAGACTACCGGGGCTTTGATGTGGATTGGCATAGACGTAGATTTAGTGTTAGACCAGGCATTACCTGTCTTTGGCAAGTCAGTGGCAGAAGTAATATCACATTCGATAAATGGATGGAGCTGGATATGAACTACATTGACAAATGGTCATTGCTGCTCGATTTTAAAATACTGCTTGCTACCATACCGGCTGTGTTGAAAGGTTCAGGTGCTTCTTAGGCGGTTTCCAAGGTGGTGTTGCATTAATACCAATCCTAAGAAGCTTTCCTGGTTACCTGTAATTACAGCAGAGTTGTACCATTTCCAAGCTACGTGATACCGGCAGTGATTCGCTACGTGCTTTGACGGGTGCCGGTATCCAGAATACATGGACGTAACTCACCGGTTTTCATAACTTACATCCGTGTTCCTTGGGCCATGCTAACCGTCAGAGCGCTGAGTGAATTACTGCGAAGGTGACGAGAATTGAAACGCTTGAATCGCTTTCAGCATTGTGACTTTTTGCTGACACTTGTAAATAGTCAGCAAAACTTATTGGATTGGTATTATTTTTTACGGACATCGGGAAGCTTTTCATTATGCGGCTAGCCTGCAAAATTGTTCCGCAACCGATAGATTTAATTCATGCAACACAACCGCTCGGTTTTGACAACAAGTGGCAACAGTTAATTAAAGTTAACTCAGCTCGTCCTGGCTGCTAGATCATATTGCGAAGTTGGCGACGAGCTGCCTGAGCTAACGGTCGCAAAAACACCCGTTGATCAACGCCGAAGTCCAGGCAGGCGCGCTCCAGTTGATGTGCAGGCGTGCCCCGAAAACTCAGCCCTTGCACGCCCAGCAAACATGAAACATGCCCTCTAGCCATCAGGTCAATTTCTTTATCCAGCGACAAACGATCGCCAAACGGATAAGCAAACGGTAGCACTTGATCAGAAATGCCCAGTTTTTGGCCCAGATTTATAGCGGCATTGTCGATTTCTTCGATAATCTCCTGGTCATCCAGCTTCGAGCAAAAGGGATGGCTGTAGGTATGCAGGCCAACCGTGTTTCCAGCCTGTAGCCATGCTTCCAGACCTTGCCAGGTAAAATAGGGGCGCACTTCATCCAGGTATTCTTCGATGGGCGGCATTTTGCATCGTTGCCACAGTTCATCGACATACTCATCTTTTCTTTTCATCGGCCAGCTTAAAGTGGCTGCCGTTTTTTCGGCAAAGCTCGCTATTTTGAGCGGGCTGCCAATTGACTCATTAAAGTCGTTAAACTCATTTACGAAAGTGTCCAAGCCCCGATGATGATAAATAACATTGAGTTTATGCTGCCACATTAAGTGTTTGTTATCGATGCACGCGGAAGTAACGAATGTTGTTGCTGGAATTGCCAATTCTGCAAGCACAGTACTGGCGCCGGCAGCGTGCAGATCAAATCCGTCATCAAATGTAAGCGAAATGAGCGGCTTTTTTATGGTGCCGTGTTCCTGGCTCTCGTTATAGCGCAACATGTCTGCCAGAGGCACAAATTCAAAACGTTTCTTCAGAATGGTTAAATCACTACGAAACCTTTCCAGTGTTGCGCCTTCGTCCAGATAGTAATCCTTCTTATGCTTTGCGCCTATTCTATGATAATGCACTATGTTCGACCGATTCTTAAAAAAATCACCCATAAGTGCGTGAATGTTTGAGGCTCTAATAAACCAGCCAGCACCTCTTTGTATTAAGGGTTTCCACGTTGACATAAAAAATGTGCCTAAATTGTAAAAGTGAAAAAATGCTTATCCGAGTTCTTGGTTTGAAAAAGCTTCACATTATGCTTAAAGGGATAGCCCCTGAACTATTGCTTAAAGATGCGCCGAGTTAGACTTCGAATAGTCTTGTTTCGGTTTTACGCACTGATCGCCCAGATTAAAACAATCAAATACCACCTACCTAATCATTACAAAAAATCACAAGATTGTATGATCTATGTCGCTCATTTTCAAAATGTTCCACCAACCCTGATTTCAGAAACAATCTGTCAAGCAACGATCAATCAGTCAATTGCATTTGTCGAAGCCTTACGCCAACTTGAACACGGCATCTAAATCCCCGATTGCTTTGAGATGAGAATTAAAACGAGAAGCGATGAGGCTTTATGGCGAGATTTGTTACAAATCCATCGTTCTCAACTCAAAAAAACTATTGATAAAATGTTAATAAATCTTAATTATACTAATAGAATTATTTATAAAATATGATAGCATATTAGTACTCTATTTGTTTACAGTTTGTTAACTAAAAAATAGAGTTTAGATAGATTATCTATGTTGCAACTTCTATTTTTGCAACAACATTGCAAATCGACTTGTCGATTTAGTTGGCAATTTAATATTACTGAGCTGCCAAGGACTTTAAGGCCGCCATGCCACTGTAGAACTCATAAAGTCTAAAAGACAGGCTTTATGAAACAGGCATCCAGGTTTCTTTGCAATTTCCGGCAGTGCTACGCCGCACTACTGAAGAAATGGCGCTATACATCTTTTCATTTGCGGTAAGACCTCCACCAGACCGCTAGTTCTCGAATTAGCTAACATTTTAAGGAAAACAATATGAGAATCTACAATGAGCGAAAAAGGGTATTGGTCACAGGCGGCGCCGGCTTTTTAGGTTCGCACTTAATAGATCGCTTGCTTGACCAGGGACATGAGGTGCTTTGTGTCGATAACTTGTTTACTGGCAGCAAACGGAATATTGATCACTTGCACAGTCATAATCGTTTTGAATTCATGCGTCATGACGTGACTTTTCCACTTTACATCGAAGTGGATGAAATCTGGAATCTGGCCTGTCCGGCTTCACCTATTCACTATCAACACGATCCCGTACAAACAACCAAGACTTCGGTTCACGGTGCTATTAACATGCTAGGGCTGGCGAAACGACTAAACTGTCGTATTTTTCAAGCATCCACCAGCGAAGTGTATGGCGATCCAAACATACATCCTCAAACTGAAAGTTATTGGGGCAATGTCAATACCGTCGGTCCAAGATCCTGCTATGACGAAGGCAAGCGCTGTGCGGAAACTTTATTTTTTGATTACTACAGACAACATAATCTGGATATAAAAGTAGCGCGCATTTTTAATACTTATGGCACGCGCATGCACCCGAATGATGGTCGGGTAGTTTCAAATTTCATCGTTCAAGCTTTAAAGGGCGATCCGATCACTATATATGGTGATGGACAGCAAACTCGATCTTTCTGTTATGTAGACGATTTAATTGATGGCTTTATAAAATTAATGAGCACCGATCATGGCTTTACCGGACCGATTAATCTAGGCAATCCCAATGAATTTACCATACGTGAGTTGGGCGAACAGATCATTGATTTGACTGGTTCAGCTTCGAAACTGGTCTTTCACCCGCTGCCGGTTGACGACCCTATGCAGCGTTGCCCGGATATTTCAAAAGCGAAGGAGCACCTCAATTGGGAACCAAAAATCCAGTTACGAGAAGGGCTTTCTCACACTATTCGTTATTTTGACAAGCTCATTTCAGAGCAAAAATAAGCCCAAGTCCAACGTGTTAAAGTTAGAAATCAACAAGACCCGATCACTCAAGTAACTGGGCAACAAGCTGGCATTGGCTTATCCGTTTACCGAATAAGCCAATGCCAGCTTAACCAGCCCGTTAAATGCGCTTATAGATGAATTCCGGCGTGTAGAAGCGCCGTTTATTCAAAACGATACCCAACAGGTTTCCACTATTTCTAATAATTTTTTGTTTTACATTGTCCACAACTTGCCAGCGGGTATTTTCCGCCTCTACGACCAGGACAACGCCATCAACACAAGCAGATAGAGTAATTCCTTCTGACGACTTAGATGCGGATACAGAATCTATGATGACAAGATCGAATTTCTTTTTTAGTTTATCGATATGTTCTTTAAAGTCGTAGGCATTCACCAACCGCTTCGTTAATTGCGAATCCGGAAGAACGCGGCTAATGGAGATATTGACTACCTTGGCTTTGTGGGTAGTATCATCAGCCGGCTGATCATGCACAGGTATTTCTTCCTGGTCAGGCTTGGGTTTGATCACAAAATAGATATGTTGACTGGGATTACTGGCATTAGCATTTAGAATCAGTACGGACTGGTTAAATCGGGTAACTGCGGTACTGGCAAAATAACGAACTATAGTGGAAGTTCCTTCGCCTTCCTGGGCGCTGATAAACTGTAGGGCGCGACTTTGCGTCCCAGGCAGCGCTTGCTCAATACTTCGGTATAGCTCGACCATCTCTTCCTCCATGACCAAACTCTTGGGTACTGAATGTCTGGTAGCCACAGAAGTGGACGAGGACAGATCAATTGAATCATTCTGAGCGTGCCCGGTTTGGTTTGAGTGGGTATTTGCGAGCATTGTTGAAATCCTCATTTAGCTTTCTTCGTGGTAGGAGCTTCATACATAACGTATTCCGGTTTGTAAAAACGCAGTGCGGAAAACTGTTAATTGGGCGGTAACTGACGCTCGTATGATTTTGTTAGTTGTTTGTAAGGCACAGAAACCAGTACTGGCAAACCAAGCTGTTTCTCGGCATTGCGAGGCGTTGACAGACCCGGCGATAAATATTCGGTAAAAAAGGCAAAACCAAGGCCGGAAATTGCGCCCAACAAGGCACCGAGGAGCAAATTGATAAGTTTTCTCGGTTTAATGGGGATTGCCGGAGCGGTTGCGGCATTGATAACGCTGATGTTGGCCATTTTTTGCTGGTTCATGTCATCAGAAATCCGAGCCTCCTCGGCTTTGGCAAGAAAAGATAGATAATTTCTTTCATTAGCCGCCTTATCACGTTGCAGGGTTTCAAGTTCTCTCTCCGCCCGATCAAGGGTTGAGATTAATTTGTCTAAGCGGCTTAACTGGCTGTCATAGGCGGAGATTTTAGCCTCCTGAGCCACAAGTTCCGTAGTCGCCAGATTCAGATCCTTTTCGAGGGCTTGATATACCGGATTGCCTGCTTTGACTTTATTGGCGATATCAGCTTCCTGTTCGTACAGGAATTTTTGTACGAGTTGAATTTGCCCGCGAAGATTGATAATCAGCAAATTATGTTCATCATACTTTAGTAATAGCTCTTTTTCTTGCAGTTGAAAATTGAGTAGCTTGGATCGCGCATCGACGATAATTTTATCTCGTTCCGTAGGCGTGTATGAGGCCGAATTTTTACCTGCGCTCTTAAGCTGGTTTTTTAAGGAAAATATTCGTTGGCGTAACTCACTAACAGCTGTCTGAGCGTTGTTGTGATAGGTTTCAAGTCCCACTCGCTGCTCAAGCAGAAGGCTTCTTTGTTTATCGATTGAGGAGATTTGATTGCGTTGCTTGAAGCTCTCAAGTTCGGCTTCTGATGTCTCTAACTTTTTCGCATAAAGAGCGAGTTGAGTTTCTAAAAAAGATGAATTGGGATCACTGAACAACTGTAAGTGCTTTTCTTTGTAACTATCAACCAGCAGGTTAACCGCTTTGGCCGCCATTTTCGGGTCTTCGTGCCGAAAAGCGACTTCTATGACATTCGACTTCTTGACCCCCTCCACCTGAAGGTTTTTTTGAAACTTTATGACTGCGGCTTGAATAGGGGAGAGTTTAGCTGGTGGATGCTCGGTCAGATTGGGGTAGATATTCTCGACTTTTAGCAGAGTGACCACTTTTTCGATCAGCTCCGGGTTTGTCAATATGCCAATCTCGGAATTCTCAATCTCTTCCTGGGCGATGAGCGGCTGCGGTGCGGATTGCTTGGAATCGCCGATGTCAGGATTGCTGATATATTCCCGCCCAAATTTGACCAGTAGGCTTGACTTGGCTTCGTAAACGGGCGAGGCAAGATAACTTAACAGAATAGCAATGGATACAGACGTTAAGAAAACAGTCAATATTTTATATTGATGTTTAAATAAAACACTTAAGAAGTTTTTCAGGTTTTCAGTGTCTTGATCCATGTCATTCAGCTGTAGTAGTGATTAATTTACCAACCAAGTTTTTAGTAATCTGTATGATTGTTAATTATTATTGATATATAATAGTATGTCAATTGATTTTAATCTTTATCAATATCTCTATCGCTGTAACGATTGAGCTGAATTAGTGCTTTCCAGCACCGGAAATACCGATAGTTTTAAGATCGAAACATGGAATCAATTTGCGGTGTTATTAAACATAGTTATCAGGCTTTCCTTCACAATCGTATAAAACTTTTGCATTCTAAACCGGCGAAATTAATGATGAATTTTCATAAAAAAAGACTAAATATCAAAGTTTTTCTATGGCTTGCGATACTGACAATCAGCACTGTGGGATGCAACATTCAGCAGCGCATTGCTCCAGATGAGATGCCGTTTGCATCATTGCCCGCCGCCAATAAACAACCGATGGCCTATTTAATTCACCCTGGCGACCAGCTGGATATTCGGTTTTTCTATAATCCCGAATTGAATGTGGCGCTTCCGGTCCGACCTGACGGCAAAGTTTCGCTACTGATGATTGGCGAGATTACAGCCGCAGGTTTGCAGCCATCCGAACTGGAGGCGCAATTAAAAGTAAAGTATAAAAACCAATTACGGGAACCCATGGTTACCGTCATGGTTAAAAGCTTTGCCGGTCAGCAAGTTTTTGTCGATGGCGAGGTGGAACATCCCGGGCCAATTGAAATCACATCCGATTTAACAGCCTGGGAAGCTATCATTAAAGCCGGTGGCTTCAAGGATAGCGCAAGTCGCGACAGCGTGATCGTAATGCGAATAAACGGCAATAATCAAATCACGCCCTACCGCCTTGATTTAAAATCAGACTCTTTAAACCAGCCTCAAGTTGTTATGCAGCTACAAGGACATGACGTCATTTACGTCCCTAAAACATGGATTGCCGAGGCGGATAAGTTTTCTGAACAATACATAGAAAAGCTGCTGTTATTCAAAGGCTGGTACATCAATTTATCGCCTATCAGCCCGGTGCTGAAATAAGTATGCTTTCCAAAAGCGGCTTCATTTGTGGGATTCAACTCAAGTTAACGCCCGGTGACGGGCTTTAATATCAGCGCTCATGAAACACCCGCAATGGCAATGCAATCGTCGGACTTTTCTAAAAACCTCATTGAATCTGGCCGGGTTTGCGTCGCTTGATTTTTTATCCCCGCAAAAACTGTTTGCGACGACTGATTATGCAGCGACCTTTGCAGATAAAAACCCTCTTCGGGAACGAGCTGCCCGAAGCGGATTGATATATGGCGCCGCAAGCGGCTGGGAATATCTGCATGACAAGAAATTCGCCATTGCTTTTGCCCAAGAGTGCGGCATTCTGGTTCCGGAATCCGAGCTGAAATGGGCGGCGATTCGGCCGAGTGCAAACAGTTTTAATTTTTCCGGAGCCGACTGGTTGCTGGAATTCGCTCGTAGTAAGAACATGCTCTTTCGCGGACACACATTGGTCTGGCACGATGCCTTACCGGCCTGGTTTCGTTCAACAGTGAGGAGTGAAAATGCAGCGAGCACCTTACAATCGCACATTGCCACTGTGGCAGGACGCTATGCAGGAAAAATGCACTCTTGGGATGTCGTCAATGAAGCCGTCTTTCCACCCGATAATCAGGCTAACGGCTTGCGAAACTCTCCTTGGCTGAAGTTGTTGGGTCCAAATTACATAGACATGGCGTTCCGTGAAACGGCTAAAGCCGATCCAAGTGCGTTGCTGGTGCTAAATCAGGATCGTTTAGAGTATGACTCGGCACTTGGCGACCAATGCCGAAAAGCTACCCTGGCTCTACTACAGCGGTTGGTGTCATCGGGTGTTCCTGTCCATGCGCTAGGCATAGAATCCCATTTAGGTTTAAGCGCCGGCCACTTTAATGCCAAAAAATTTAAAGTCTTTCTAAGCGAAGTAGACAAGCTGGGTCTTAAAATCCTGATTACTGAGCTGGATGCGGTAGATGATCATTTCCTAAGCAACCAACGCATTCGTGACCTCATGGTGCAGCGCAAATATGACGAGTTTCTTTCTGTTGTTGTGCAGGAGCCTAGTGTTATCGCGGTATTAACCTGGGGCTTGAGTGATAAATATACCTGGCTGGAAACTGAGCGGCCACGGGCCGATAAAGCGTTGGTTCGCCCTTTGCCGCTGGATAGAAACGGTAACCGTAAACTGGTGTGGGGGAGCTTGGCGCAGGCTTTTGATGACAGAGCGAAACTAGGGTTCAACCAAAATCCTGGCCTCCCGATTAAATAGACAAAGCATTCAACAGCATCATCTGCTGGTTGTCTATGCTAAGCAATGCATTATTAATAATAAAAACGTCTTTTTTCCAAGCCCGGCGCAACTGGATAAGTAGCCAAGAAATACGCCGACAAGTTACTTGCTCGGCGCTGCTCACATATCTTATATAGTATCAATAAAAACCAATAATAATAACAATCATTATTAATTACAAATCAAAACAATTAATGATTTATTAAATAGTTTTTTATCTGTTATTATTGACAACAATTGATTAACATCTATCTATGTAACAACAAAGTTAATAGGCGTATCTGGGCGGTTATGAGCTTGTGAGCAAACTTTTATCTGAACTGACGGTTAATTGAGTTTGTATTCAGATTGTATCAACGCCTAATTTACCAACACTTTTACATTTAAATTAAAAAGTGATGTTGCCTGTCTCAATTCATTATTAAAAGGTAAAGGCAGTGCTAATTGAATATGACATAGATAATTTTGGAAATTAATGTTTAAGCCTTTTGGTTTTAACGGATTAGATCGGTTGGGTGATGTATCGAGCGATATAAGTTAAATTGGATCACTGACTTAGGAATAAAAGGTGAATGTGATGGACTACATCGAATAAGTCTTACAAAAGTCATCATCGCTGGTTGAAAATAGCCATGTGACGGCTATCCAGGATACGACAGAATACAATTATCAAGCGCATGCGAATAATTTGAAAGAGTGAACACTCATGAAAAAAATTGCCATTTGTGTCATTACCTATAAGCGACCTGAGGGCTTGTCCAACTTGCTTGCCAGCCTGAATCAGCTTAGTTTCAATAAAGTACCAAGGCCGATTTTAGAGTTGGTTGTGGTGGATAACGATACCTCAGGCAATGCGGCTCAGCTTTGCAAGGCCATTGATTTTCCAGATTACGCAGCCATCAAATGTGTTACTGAAGAACGACGAGGCATCTCCTATGCACGAAATACTGCAATTGCATCCACCAGCGCCGATGTTGATTTTATAGCCTTTATTGACGACGACGAAATCGCGGACCCCGCTTGGCTGGATGAATTATTGCATGCTGAAAAGGTACACGATGCTGACGTGGTAACCGGTTGCGTGCTCTCCCATTTCACAGACGAAATGCCGGACTGGATCAGGCGAGGAGCGTTTTTTGACCGGGAACGCTATGTCACAGGCCAGCCGCTGACTTGGGCAAGAACGGGTAACGTGTTGATTCGTAAATCTATTTTTGATTTTCTAGGTATGTTCGATGAGCGTTTTTCCCTGTCCGGGGGCGAGGATACTCACTTCTTTATGCGGGTTAACCTTGCTGGCTACAAGATTGTTTGGTCAGATGAATCTGTCGTCAGCGAATTAGTCCCGGCAACCCGAATAAATGCCCAATGGATTCTAAAACGTGCCTTCCGTACGGGTAGTAATTTCATTCTCTGTTGCAAGGATCTTTACTCGCCTTTGGAGGCTGGCATCTGGACGATACGAGGTTTCATTAGGATTAGCAAGGGGTTGTTGACGATCCCGTTTGTAGCCATTTTGGGTCGTCATCGCATTATTTATGCGTTGCAAACCGTGTTTAATGGAGCTGGCATTGTTTCCGGCATGTTAGGTATTAAATACGAAGAATATCGCAAAACCCATGGTTGCTAACAGAGCGCAAAGCGATAACCGGCATGATAAAAAAACAAAATCCAAGTTTATCAGAAACGGAAACTTACTATGATTGAAGCCAACAATATCAGTGTCGTAATACCAACCCGAAATCGTCCCGATCTGGTTTGCCGCGCGGTGCAGAGCGCATTGGCACAAACCTTTAGCCCGTTTGAGATCATTGTCGTCATCGATGGACCTGATGAGAAAACCGGAGCTGCACTTGAACAGATCCAGGATGCCCGACTTAAGGTTCTTGCTCTGCAACAGAATGTTGGCGGCTCTGAAGCCCGAAATGTCGGGGTTAAATCAGCCTCAGGTGACTGGATTGCTTTCCTGGATGACGATGATGAATGGTATCCGGAAAAATTAGCCAAACAAGTTGAATTTGCCGCTAACCTAAATAATCCGTTTCCAGTAATATCCTGTCGCTTTCTCGCCAAAACCCCTAATGCGACCTATATCTGGCCAAAAAACATACCCAATGCCGCAGAACCGATCAGCGAATATCTTTTTGTCAGAAATTCCTTTTTTCAAGGCGAAGGCTACCTGGCCACCCCAACTTTACTGATAAAAAAACAACTGCTGGACAACGTGCCATTTCGTAGCAGTTTAAAGAAACATCAGGATTGGGACTGGGTTATCAGGGTGGCAGGCATGCCCGGGGTTTCATTTGAGATGGTGCCGGAAGTGTTAGTGGCTTGTTATATGGAAGAAGCCCGATTCGGCATCAGTTCCAGAAGTATGTGGCAGTTTTCCCTGGATTGGATTAAGGAATGCCGCCAATTGGTTACCCCAAAAGCTTATGCCGGTTTTGTTGCTACACAGATCGTGCCGCAAGCTGCCAATCAAGGCGATTGGAGAGCTTTTGCACCGTTGCTGGTGGAAATGTTTCGCTACGGACAGCCGCGACTGATCGACTTTTTACAGTTTATGGGCATGTGGTGTATTCCGCAGCCTTTGCGCCGAAGCATTCGTGGCGTTTTAAGAAAACAGGCGAGTTAATCATCGTCAGATATAAGCACCAGTATTCACTTTTTGGATGTAAATTTAAGCATGTCAAATTTGACCATCGGGCTACCCGTTTACAATGCAATGCCTTATTTGCCGGAGACAATCGAGAGCTTATTGTCTCAGGATGATAGTGACTACAAGATTTTAGTCATCAATGACGGCTCCACGGATGATAGTGCCGACTATCTCAGTACCATAAAAGACCCAAGAGTAAGGGTTGTGCATCAAGACAACAAAGGTTTAACCTTTACCTTGAACCGAATGTTGCACGAGTGCGAAACACCCTGGTTACTTCGCCACGATGCGGATGACATAGCCTATCCCAATCGGATCAGTCTAAATAAAGAATGTATAGATAAATACCCCGATGCCGGCATGTTTTACACACTCGCACGGTATTACAGCAATCACAAAAGCTTCGGCACGTTTAGAACCACTGCAGCTTCGCCTAAGGTATTGCGCAATCTCACCCGATCCGGTTATCTACTCGCCGTTTGCCATCCGGCAGTAACCCTGAATGTGCAAAAAGCGCTTTCTGCTGGGGGATACCGGTTTAATCTGCACATTGAGGATGTCGACTTATGGTGGCGGATGGCACTGGAATATGATTTGGTTCATATTGCCGAATATACCGTTGGCGTTCGCCATAATATTTCCAGTACATCAAGTAAAAACATCCAGCATCAATCTATCAATGCGCTGTATGTGCAATACCTGCTGCTCTCGCAATTATGGGGACTCAATCCGCTGCAATATGAACAGATAACACCTAAACTCGCGGCTTTGCAGAACAAAAAAGAATTGCGTTTTAGAGAGCATATTCGGCAGGCCAATATGCTCGCGGGTGACAAAGCATTTATCAAAGCGGCATTCCATATCGGCCAATCGGTGATAGCCTCGCCGCAACATTTTACCAAACGCGTCGCCTATGAGTTGGGAAGTCAGAAAATTGCTGTAAACGGCGTGGATCCTAAACTATTCGCCGCACTTTCAGACACACTCTGGCCATAACAATGATAGAAACTACCGCTAAGACTATCGAAATAAAACCATTGGGAGTACATTTTCATCAGCTCACGCTAGCTGAACTCTGTGGTTTTATTGATAGGACAATTACCAATAAAGAAAAGCAGATAATAGCCAATCATAACTTGCACAGCTTATATACCTATCAACACGATGAGCGCATGCGTGCTTTCTACGCCAAATCCGCCCGCATTGTCATTGACGGCATGCCTTTAATCTGGCTGGGTAAAATGTTTGGTTATCCGCTACAGCGAGAGAACAGAATGACGCACCTGGATTGGATTCCGCCCCTGCTGACCCTGGCATCAGAAAAGGGCTGGCGGGTTTTTTATCTGGGTTCTGCGCCCGGTGTGGCGGAACTGGGTGCCCAAGAATGGCGATCCCGACATGCCGGACTGCAAATACGTACTATGCACGGTTATTTCGATGTCAAACATGACAGCCCGGAAAACCGGCAGCTTATTACCGAGATAAATAGCTATCGCCCACAAATACTCATGGTTGGCATGGGCATGCCCAGGCAGGAGGGCTGGATTGTCGAAAATCTACCCGAACTGAATGCTAACATCATCCTCAATGTCGGCGCGTTGATTGATTATAGTGCCGGCGCAATTCCTACGCCTCCGCGCTGGCTGGGCTCGCTGGGTCTTGAGTGGCTATATCGCCTGGCTGCCGAGCCAAAGCGTCTGGGGCGACGCTACTTAATGGAACCGTGGTTTTTACTTTGGACCATGTTGGTTTATTATCTCAAAAGGGCTCCTGCCCAATAAACAAGGTATTGCCGCAAAGTTAGCCTTTCTGAGTTAGGATTTAAGAGCATCTCTAAAACCTCATCAATTGCATGAGCTGTTTGGCGATAAGCAAACCCGCTGAAATGAGAAAAATACAGCAGGCCACCTTCACGATAAAACCACGCCAACCGGGATTATTCACTTTCTAAAATGAAGCCGCCCAACTGACTATAAAGGGGGGCAGGTTAGTCAGATTAAAAGCTTGTATAAACAGGGGGCTTTCGGCCTTTAACTTTGTGCCAAAAAGGAAAGAAAAAGCCCAACTCTTCGATGTGGTGCTAATTTTAAAGATATTGTTACTCCAAGTAACACCATCACTTATCCGATGATGGCATTGAATATCAACGCCGTAATTGCATTAGCTTCATACTTAAGCCATCGCCTAAGCCCCACTGCGACTAATCTGAATAGACCATTGGCTTAACAAGTGGAAAAAGTGATGTGATGAGGATGCGCGTAATCGGTATACTGCATTATTGTTATCCTTAAGTTAATTAATAGTCATACTTTATGGCTTATACAGTTGAAGTTTTAGGCAGCATGCTGGCTATCAATCCGCAAAGTTGGGATGCGCTTATTGGCGACATGCCTTTGCTAAGCCATGCGTTTTTATCAGCTTTTGAAAGCTCCGGCTCGGTAGGTAAAGGCACAGGTTGGCAGCCGTGCCCAATGGTGGTCTATGAAAACGGAGAATTGGTAGCTGCCATGCCGTTGTATTTTAAAAGTCACTCATACGGCGAATACGTATTTGATTGGGCGTGGGCAGATGCGTATTTGCGCAACGGCCTTAAATACTACCCCAAACTACTTTCAGCCATTCCATTTACGCCGATTACCAGTGAGCGCTTGTTAGTAAAAGCCACCTCGAATGCTGCAGAGCTTAAAAAAGCACTGTTAACGGGTCTGGCGAAACTCATGCAAAAACATCAGCTATCGTCAATTCACATTAATTTTCCGGATGATGCGTGCGCGGCGACGTTAAAACAAGCCGGTTGGTTGCAACGGCAGGGCGTGCAATTTCGGTGGGAGAATCATCATTTTGCCGATTTTGATGCCTTTTTAAGCACCTTAAGCCATGATAAACGTAAAAAAATCCGCCAAGAGCGCAACAAAATCAAGGCGGCCGGTGTTACATGCCAACGAATTAAAGGCGCTGATATTACCCCGGAACACTGGCAGTTTTTTTACCAATGTTATGAAAATACCTATCGCGAACATCAATCAACCCCGTACCTAACCCCCGTGTTTTTCAAGCAGATAGGGCAAGCCATGCCTGATAATGTGCTGTTAATTGTGGCCAGCATTAACGACAAGCCGATTGCCGCTGCATTAAACATTTATCATCAAGCCGCCTTGTATGGCCGCTATTGGGGATCATTGCAATATGTACCAAATCTGCATTTTGAGCTTTGTTATTATCAGGCCCAAGAGTTTTGTATTGCAGAAAATATCCGGTTTTTTGAAGGCGGCGCACAGGGCGAACATAAACTAGCGCGAGGATTTAAACCCAGACCAACCTGCTCATTCCATCAAATCGCGCACCCGGATTTTAAGTTAGCCATTGCAGATTTTGTGCAAAAGGAATCGCAAAGTGTTGCAGTGTATACCAGTGAATTGGAAGAACGTGCACCGTTTAAGGCTGCGTTTAAATGATTTCAGAAAAATCCTGATTACTGCCTAACTTCTGCTGAATCCACCGCGATAATTTACTATTCAAAATGTAGGTGCGATTAGCTTGCGTAATCGCACATTTCGAAGCCTGCATGCCTCCGATAACGGTGCGCAAATTGGAGCTACGTGGGCTGATTCCGATCAAAGGCTTTTCTGACGAGGCGTTACAAGGTGAATGGAACGGTTATAGGTCTTCGCGCTTGAATAAGCAGTATCGACTTATCTACCAAACGAACATGAATGAGGCGTTTGTTCAAGTTGAAAAAATAACCCCCAATGACTATCAGAGAAAATAATATGAATGAATACCAAATCGCTAAAAAACGAATTGATATCTCTGTTGGTGAATCAGTCAAAATTATTCGTGAACTCCAAAAGTTAACCCAAAATCAATTAGCTGAGCTTACAGGCATTCCCCAATCTACTATTTCGGCAATTGAGCATGACAAAGCGAGTAGCCCGTATGGAGCTTGCGGAATACGGGCATCGAAGCCATATAGCCCATTTCCGCCAATAACATATCAGGAATGGAAAACAAGGGTGATACGAAGTCCCGGATTCCGTTGCACTCCATCCAGACTACTCGCTGCTGAATCCACCGCGATAATTTACTATTCAAAATGTAGGTGCGATTAGCTTGCTAGAGCGTGCAAAAATTTTAGCTAAAGCTCTAAAATGCCATCCTGCTGTATTGGTTTTCCCCGGATGGGATGTTGAAAACGCAGCTTGAGGAAAATTTCGCAAGATTTAAGCCCAACGAGTCGGTCGAGCAAAAAGATGGCAACCAGTCGTGAGGTTCAGAGTGATGCGCTTCGTGCCTCAGCACATCCTACACAATACGCAATTTGTTCTGCGCATCTAACCGCGTTAATCGAACTTACGGACCTATTTGTTGAATAGCCGCTTAAAATAGATTGTTAATTTTAAAAAATAGCAATCTTATCAATACGTTGATTACAAATAAAGAATTATGCTGAATAGTAAAAAATTTATTACTTTTACCTAGGATATATAGATCATGACCCATATTGATGAACATTTAAGTGTTACAACTTACCTGAAGGATACAGCTAAAACAGTCGATGGATTGGCTTGGATCATTGTCAGTGCAGCAAGTATTTTTTGCCTATTGGATATTTTATTCGGAACCAATTTTATTCCACTTAGAGATATTGACAAACCGAGCAAAGCAATAACGCTACTGCTATCAACTCCAATACTCGTGTTTACAATTTTAATTAGGTCACGCCAATTTCCCAGTAGCGATAACAATTTTTCTTCTTTATTTCGAGCAGTCTTGTGTATCGTCGCGTTCTTTATAATTAATTTTTAGGTGGGTATTGTGAGCATTTTGAAAGGATTAGCCTAGTAGGGTGGGCAACGCTTTTCTGCCCACCAAATCAATGCACAATGATAACGGTGGGCAAAAAAGCCTCCCCATCCTGCCTTTAGACAATCAAGGCCATTAATGTGCGCTTCCAAGATTGATACGCCCCGTACCTCGGCTGCGTCCTATGTTTTGTGCATCTAACCGCGCTGTTTCTTTGCCACTATCGCTAACCAGGGCTGCTCATGTCTAGGCTTGCCTTGTGGTCGATAATAATGATCAATCACTGTAAATCCTGCCAGCTCTAAAAATGCCTTGCTGGATTCAAATTCCATATAGGTTCCGTAGCGGTTTCCAGACCAGCCTTCGCTAGCGCCGCGTGGGTTGGAAAAAAACAGGATGCCGTCTGGTCTTAATGCGGCGTGTAAATCACTAAGCACTTTGGGTAGTTTTTGGCTGGGTACATGAAACAAGGATGCGTTTGCAAAAATGCCATCGAAGGCTTGTTCCGCTAGGTCCAGACTGAGAAATTTCTGATGCAGAATTTGGCAGCCAGTGTATTGACGAGCCATTGCACAAAAAATTTCGCTGCCGTCAAGACCTGTGGGGTTATGGCCTAATGACTGAAAATACTTAACATCCCGTCCCGGGCCGCAGCCAAAATCCAAAATATCCAGTTTTTGGTCTGTTGGAAATGGCGCTAAAAATGCCGCATAATTTTGAGCTACGTCATGGTCTTTTGTGCCATCCCAAAACGCGTCAGCATTCTGGCTGTAGTGTTGCAGGGTGATAGCCTGGATTTCATCCAGTTTTTCAATTTCTTCTGCCATTGCCGTTAAGTCCTATACGCAAAATGTTTCAATCTCACCAGTGCTCAGTTTAACCAGACAACCGGCCTGTATGCCATAAATTCGATCAACCAGTGCCAGACTGGCCGGTTTATGGGTTGATAGGATAACCGTTTTATCTTTGGTAAACCGCATCAATGCCGTTAGCACTTCTTGTTCGGTTTGGGCATCTAATCCCTCAGTCGGTTCGTCTAATATCCATATGGGTGCATTTTTTAGATATAACCTTGCCAGTGTTAACCTGCGCGCCTCACCGCCAGAAATTTTTACACCGTTTTCGCCTATCCAGGTTTCCAAGCCATTGGGCAGTTTTTGTACAAGTTCAGCTAAACCGGATTCTTGTAGGGCGACTAGCAGCTCCGCGCTTGTGGCATCGGGTTTTGCGATGAGTAAATTGTCTTTTATGCTGGCCGCAAATAATTGGTTTCGTTGGCTCATAAAGCCAATGCAGGCTAATAAATCGTCAGTTTGATAGTTTTTAATGGCTTGATGGTTTAATACGATTTCGCCTTGCACCGGATCAAAATAACGCAGCAGTAAGTGTAAAAATGTTGATTTACCAATGCCGCTGGCACCAACCAAGCCTATTTTATCGCCATAAGGGATGTCGAGGGTGACGTTATTTAGCACCCAGTTCGATTCCGTTGAATATCTAAAGCTAACATCGTTAATTTGCAAATTATAACCGGCCGGTTTTTCGATGGCTTTTTGGGGTTCTAAGATTGACGGTGCTGTTTGGCTAATCTGCCGAATACGCTGTGCTGCGGTTTGGATTTTGGTAAAAGCCTGGATGGCTAAGGGTAGGGTTTGCACAAGTTCAAATGAGGCCAGTACGCAAAATATAACGATGGCCACATCGGTGTGGCTTAGCTGTTTGTTGTTAAATAATAGCGCGGCAATCACCAAAATAACCAGCCATGACAGCTGGGATAGAAATTGTGTGAAAGCAGCGGATAAGGCAGTTAGCTGGTTAATGGAACGCTGGTTATTGATCAGCCGGTTTGAGCATTCGGTCAGCAACTGGCTGGATTTTTCATAGGCTTGATAGGCTAATAAATCATACAAACCTTGCAGCATATCAATCTGACGGATACGGAAATTGCTGGCCAGCGTAAGTTGGCTTTGCCATTTATCCATAGCTAACCAGCTAAAAATCCACGGAATGCACACTGAGGTAATCAGTAGCATGACCAAATTTGTCCCGCCAAGCGCTGTTGAATAACTGCACAAAAATACCGTAATCAGAAGCATGCCGGTAAACGCCACGAATATGGGCGCGCTAATGCGTAGATATAACGCATCCAGCGCATCTATGTCAGAAGTTATGCGCGAGAGCAAATCAGCACTGCGCCAGAGCGCCAAGCGGCCAGGTGTTAATGGAATTAATGATTGAAAAAACCAGCTGCGGATATTGGCTAATACTCGAAAAGTGGCTTCGTGGGTTAATAAGCGTTCTGTATAGCGGCTTAAAGTACGGGTAATGGCTAAGGCCCGAATTTGCGCGGCCGGAAGCATAAAGTTAAAGGCTAAGGCATCGCCTAAACCGGCAATCGCGGATGATGTGATAAACCAACCAGATAAGGTAAGTAGCGCAATCGAGGCAAAGCTGCTCAGTAAAGACAGCAGCAAGCCGGATGCACACCACCAGCGCTGGCTTGCAAATAATTTAAAGAAGAAAACCAGATCAGTCATTAAAGTAACCGGCCTTGCTGCAATACCAGTTGTCTGTCCATGCGTGCAATCACTTCGGCATCATGGCTGGCGATGATGACGGTTTTATCTTTAAATAAGGTAGTAATGGTATCCAGGAGCAGTATTTTATTGGCAGCATCCAGGCTGGCTGTGGGTTCATCCAATAACACAATATCGGTGTTTTTTAAAAATACTCGGGCTAACAATATGCGTTGCACCTGTCCGCCGGACAGGCCAAAGCCGCGTTCGCCGATTTGGGTTTGCAGGCCGTTGGGTAGATGCTCGCTAAATTCGCTTACGCCAGCGGCTTGTGCGGCAGCGGTAATTTCTAAGGTGCTGGCGAGTGGATTGCCTAAGGTTATGTTGTCGACAATACTGCCGCAAAAAATATGCGCTTGTTGTCCACCCCAGGCAATGGCTTGCGTTGCCAGTGCTTGTGTTAGTGGTTGGCCGTTTAAATAGATTTGTCCGGTGCTGGCGCTTTCAAAGCCTAATAGTAAATGACACAGCGTGGATTTTCCCGCGCCGGATGCGCCCACCAAGGCGCACTTTTCGCCACGGTTAATGGTAAAATTAATATCAGCCAGCACCGGACGCTGATCATAGCTTTTGCCAACTTGCCTAAATTCCAACAAATAATCAGATGATGATTGCTCGGTTGATATTAGTACTTGGGTTGGCGCATTGCTCAGATAGGGCAGTAATAAATCTGCTGCGCCCAGGGCGGCTGCGCGATCATGATAAAATACCGCCAACTGACGCAATGGGTTAAAAAATTCAGGTGCCAGTAACAGCACAAATAAAGCCAGGCGAAAGCTGACCTTTTCCGGTCCAAAGTGAATAAAACCCAACAGGCTTAGGCCCGTGTAGACCGCCACTAATGCCACGGCTACGGCACTAAAAAACTCCAGAACGGCAGACGACATAAAGGCAATCCGCAACACGGACATGGTGGTTTGTCTAAAGTTGTCGGCAATGCGATTAATGTTTTCAACTTCTTGCGCCGCCTGTCCAAACAACTTTAAGGTGGGCAAACCTTGTAAGCGATCCAGAAAATACCCGCTCATACGTGACATAGCCAAAAATTGACTGCGTTGCGCTGCTGCGGCGCCCATGCCTATCAATGCCATAAAAAGCGGGACCAGTGGCGCAGTAAATAATAATATTAAACCTACCACCCAATTAAATGGCATCACAACCGCAATCATAAGCACGGGCAACACGCCTGCGATGGTTTGTTGCGGCAGATAGCGGGAAAAATAGGGTTCCAGGGCTTCAACTTGTTCCAGCGCCAAAGTAGCCAACGCTCCGCTTTGTTGTTGCTTGAGCGTGGCGGAATCCAGTTGGGCAAAACGCTGGGCTAGTTGGGCTCTGAGTTGAGTTTTAATTTTAGCACTGGCCTCAAAACCACTGGTTTGCTGCCAATACACGGCTAAGCTGCGGATTGTAAAAACGGCGCTTAAAGCGAGCAGGGGCGTCATTAGCTCTTGCCAGTTGGGCTGGTTAAACAAAATGCTGTCCAACAGAAAGGCAAAAAGCGCCGCTTGCGCCATGATACCCAGGCCGTTAATAATGCCTGCAGTGCTAGCCAGCAGCAACGTTGACCGAACGGTTTTAGTTTGGCTTTTTAACCACTGCGCACAAATTTTTTCCCGATTTTTGTGTTCATCAAAATAACGCTGGTTTTCCGCTTCTGTTAAGTGCATAAAACCGTTACTGTTTTCATTGGTGCATCATGTGATGAGCATGTCCCGGCATTGCATGTCGGGCATGATCGCTTAACTGCGCATCAAAATACTGGTGCAATGCGGCAATCAATTCCGGCTTGGTGCTGGTGTAGTCAATTTGACCGCCATCCGGTAAATCGGCATAGCTGATTTGTAATTGATTGGGTTGCGCCTTACGTAACAGTGCCAATCCAGGCATATCTTGCCCATGAATTTTAGCCGGATTAGAAAAATCCCCGTGCGAAAATTCTTGAGCAATTTTGGCTAAATGTGTGCGAATTAACTGGATTTGCTTTGTGTTGGTTTTGTCTTTAACAATAACTTGTTGCACGCCACCTTGTGTGGTTTTAGTGAAAACATGCTGAGTTTGATCCAAGGCAAATGGCATGACGTGCATGCCGCGTTGCACAACTTCATCCAGTCTTGCATCGCTCGCCGGTTGCGCTAAGGCGTTGAGCGCAAACAGACTCAATAAAATGACAGCAAGTTTTTGCATAATGATTCGTCCAAATTGATCGTGGGGTCAATCCAAAACTGTGCGATGGTATGAAAGTATTCTATCAAACCAGCGCACAGTTTTTGGATGGTTATGTTTTTATGCAAATTGAGTCGCGCTAGCAGCACTGTGTGTATTAGCAAACTTAATCAATTTAATCACTATATCTGCAGTGGTTTCCGTTGTATTCCCTGATGCAGCCATAAAATCAAAAAATTCGGCGACACCGACATCGGCTTCAATGGTTAAATCCCTGGGCGCTTTGATTTGGGTAGAAAGATCATTTTTAAATCTATTCGCCAGTTCTTTCGCCTTGGTGAGCGACGAACCTGGCATGGCAATTAAAAACTCATGTTCACCAGAGCGGGAGATGATGTCGACACCACCACGCAGCTCAGATTTAAGGTAGTCGGAAACGCTACGGAAAACGGCATCAAATTCATAATCGAGCAAGTCATATTTGGTTTTAAATTGCTCCAGACTGACTACCATAACTGCAAACGGAAAACCGTTGTGTCTGGAGTTTTCAATTTTTTCACCTAAACGCGTCAGCATTGTGGGCTTAGTGATTAGCTGGGTTAAAGGATCTAAAGGAATGCGCTCCTTTTCGAGTGCGTCTTGGGCTTCAAGCCGCAATACATTAATAATCCCTAACGAACAGGCCAGCAACAGGCCTAAAATCCAGGAAAAATACCACATGGTCGGCTCCTAATAGGCGGTGTGATCGTTATGTTGAATGTGTTCCACCGTGACTTTGCCACGCATGATTTTGAAAACCCAGCTGGTGTAAGCCAAAACAATCGGTAGAAATATTAGGGTTACCAACAACATTATTTTTAACGTGCTCAAACTGGAGCTGGCATCCCAGATAGTTAAAGAGCAGTTTTTGGCAATGCTGGATGGCAATAAAAACGGGAACATGGCCACGCCTGCGGTCAAAATAACCGAGGTTAAAGTCAGTGAACTGGTGATAAAGGCCAAGCCAGGGCGATTTGCTTTCGATAACATCAGGGTAGTGAAGCCACTAACAAACGCCAGTCCAGGGATGGCCCATAAAACCGGGTAGTGACCAAAGTTATCCAGCCATAGTCCCGCTTCTTTTTGCACCATTTTGTTCAATGGCATGGACGGCGCGTTGGATAGTACTTCTGATGTCACATGGTAACCATCAATTGCTGCTACCCAAAAACCGGCTCCAGCAAAGATAACCAAAGTAAGTATGGTGAACAATCTAACCGCTGTTTGGCTGCGCACAGCCATAATGCCTTCGGTTTTTAACTGCAAATAAACCGCGCCGTGCATGGTCAGCATGGCCACGCTTAATAATCCGGCTAATACGGAGAATGGGTTTAATAAGCCAAAAAAGCTGCCGTCATAAAAAATGCGCATGTCATTATCTAAATGAAACGGCACGCCTTTTAATAAATTGCCGAAGGCCACGCCAAAGATTAGCGCTGGGATAAATCCGCCTAAAAACAAGGCCTTGTCCCAGTTAAAACGCCATTCCTGGCTAGGTAGTTTGCTTCGATAATCAAAGCCAACTGGACGCAGCCACAATCCAAGCAATGTCAACATTAAGGCCAGATAAAAGCTCGAAAATGCCACAGCATAAGCCATCGGCCAAGCCGCAAATAATGCGCCGCCTGCGGTAATCAACCAGACTTGATTGCCTTCCCAGGTTGTGCCAACGGAATTTAAAATAACACGGCGTTCGTTATCAGTTTTGCCAATAAAGGGCAGTAAAATGCCGGTGCCCAAATCAAAACCACCCGTGATGGCAAAGCCGATTAATAATGCGCCCAGCAACGCCCACCAAATGAAGCGCATGGTTTCATAATCTAAAATCATTGTGCTGCTCCTACAATTTCAAAGTGGTAGCGGCCTTTATGCAGACTGCTTGGGCCTAGTTTTATAAATTTAAGCATCAAGGCCATTTCAATAATCAGCAGGACGGTATACACCGCTATAAACCCGCTCATACTGATATATAAATCCAGTTCGGATAGCGATGATGCACTTAAAAACGTGGGTAGGATTTCCGCGATGGTCCAGGGTTGTCTGCCAAATTCCGCCACAAACCACCCAGTCTCGCAGGCAATCCACGGTAGCGGGATCGTATACAGGCTTAGTTTTAACAACCATTCTTGCCGGCAGCTTCGGATGGAACTGGCGACAAAGCCAAAGGCGAATACCGCCA
>Ga0208264_1000089_pt1 | contig 51907 bp, 50 predicted proteins | sample LakWasMet31_HOW6_2_FD_183873 | JGI IMG/M metagenome (GOLD analysis project Ga0208264, IMG submission 183873) | Freshwater sediment methanotrophic microbial communities from Lake Washington under simulated oxygen tension - Sediment Metagenome... | ecosystem: Environmental > Aquatic > Freshwater >... | reverse complement strand
CAGTATTCGGTGTCGCCTTCGGCCAGTTCGTTCCAGACCAGCACCATCGCAATGCAGCGCGCCAGGCCGATGATGATCAGGCCGACCATGTATTCCGGATAGTCGCGCAGAAAAACGATCGCCAAGGCAAACATCAGCACCGGACCGATGATCCAGTTCTGGACCAGGGAAAGCACCAGCACCTTGGTGTTTTTGAAAACCTGGGGCAATTCCTCGTAGCGCACCTTCGCCAGCGGCGGATACATCATCAGGATCAGGCCGATCGCGATCGGAATCGACGTGGTCCCGACCTGGAATTGGTTCAGCCATGCGGTGAAACCGGGTGAAAAATAGCCGATCGCGACGCCCGCGATCATCGCGGCGAAAATCCACAAGGTCAGGAACCTGTCGATGAATCCCAGACGCTTGGGCTGACCGGAGTCTTTTCGAAGATTTTGACGACTTGCGGTATTCGCTAATAAGTCCGATTTTGACATGCTGATGCCCCCTAAATTTTATTAGCCATCGATTTTGCCGATCGCATTCAATTCCGCCACCAATTCCTCGCCGGTCATCTCTTCCAGCGGCAACGCCAGCATTTGGTTGATGCGCCGCTCGATCGCAGCGTAAGTGGTTTCAAACGCCGCCTTGACCTCATCGTCCGAGCCCTTCACATGGCCTGGATCGGACAAGCCCCAATGCGCCCTCGGTATTGGGCGCAAATAGACCGGGCAGGTTTCGCCGGCGGCGTTGTCGCAGACGGTGATCGCGACATCGATCGGCTGATCTGCAAATGCATCCCAAGATTTACTGCTCATGCCTTCGATGGAAATGCCGTGCCACTGCAGCAGCGCGACCGCGCCCGCGTTAAGACGCCCCAAAGGTTGGCTGCCGGCCGAAAAAGCGGTGATGCGCCCCTTGCCCAGATGGTTGAACAAGGCTTCGCTGATGATGCTGCGGCAGGAATTGCCGGTGCAAATGACAAGTACGTTTAACATGGTGTAATCCGGTTTTGATGAAAGGTCTGCGTTGTTTGCTTTAGCGATCCCGATCAGCCACCGCAACAGGAAGACGCCTTGTTCTCGGCTGGACGGCAGGCAAACGGATTTTCGCCATCGGACGGCGCTTTTTGATCGTTGAAGGTCGGAATTTCGGACAGCGAATGAAAGGACTCCCAGGCAATGCCTTGAGGATCGGTGATCCAGTATTTATCCGAACGCATATAACAACAGGCCGCTTGCTCCTGGGTTTCGATAGGCCCTTGCGTGGCATCGAGACACTGCTTGATCTCCTGCAGTTCGTCGCCGTCCTCCGCCTGAATGCCGAGATGATCGAGCCCGAGCTTGGCGCTGCGGTTCGAAATCGCAAAATTCACGCGCGGATCATCCAGCATCCATTTAGCATAATCGTGATGCCGAACCGTCGGCTCACAACCGAACAGGGTACTGTAAAAGCCGATGTTCCGGTCGAGATCGTCAACGGCCAGGTGAATATGGAATCTTTTCATTTTTATACCTATAAAGTGATATACGAATAAGCGAATATATAAAGGAAAATAACACTCGTCCGTGGGAGCGACGCCTACGTCGCGATTAACGCCTCAACAACAGACCGAGATTTCCGGCCGGCAGTCCATCTTATTCAATCGATCCAGATCCTTTTGAAACTGCTCGCCCTCTAAAGCCGCCGCCAAGGCTTTATCCAATAATGGAAACGCCCACGCCGGCAGCTTCGGATTGATCTGGTAATACACCCACTGCCCTTCCCGACTGTCCAGCAGCAGCCCATTTTGACGCAAATACGCCAGATGCCGGGATATTTTGGGCTGCGACAAGGCCAAGGCCGCGGTCAATTCGCAAACGCAAAGCTTGCCTTCTTTCTGCAAGATCGTCACGCAACGCAAACGCGTTTCATCCGACAGACATTTAAAAAACTGTACCGGGGTCATAGGCTATGGGTAATTTATATGCGTATAAGCATATATAAAAAGACGGATTGAGACAACCGTTTTTCTCATGCAATCCGCAATTTTTCGAGGGAGGCAAATGCGCCTTGGCTGCTAATGTCGGGCGTAATCACCAATTCGAGCACGGTGACATCGGCAAGCGCCAAAGCGTGTTCTTCCGTCTCGATTGTGCTTCCATCCGGACTGAAATTCCATTGCTGACGCACGATCTCTTGAAATGTTTGACCGTGATCTATAGACCAGCGCAGGACATACTCTTGCGTCCTTACGACTGCGGATTCCAAAAAACCGAGCTGAATTTTATGAATATTGTGCGGTTGTTTAAAAAGCAGCCGAATCGTCTGCGTTCCCGGTTTACCGGCCCGCCAGCCATGCCCCCTGTTGGGTAACAAAGCCGCCTCTATCGGATAGTCGCTATCTTCGGAGCTTATTTCTACGTCTGCAAGCGCCTCCAAATCCAACCAACTTGAAGTCGAGCTTTTGTTGCCGGGCAAAATATCATCAATCATTCGTTTTTTCATCTCAGCAGAGTACCACGAATAATTTGATTAATACTAAATCATTTTCTTAGGTTGTTGTAATAGCTTAGTGACTTCAATCATGATTTTTTCTTCCCTGTCCAACCACGCGCCGGATTGTTTTTTCATATGAGTGGATTACCCCGGAATTAACTTTAAATTTTGAGACGGAAAGTTGAATTTAGCCACACCGGACAGGGTCGTATTTATGCCCGTAAAGAGGCATCAATAAGCACTATTAGGAGAAGATCGATGATTTCAGAAATAGACTTGCTGAGAGACGACATCCCGAGGCTAGAGAGGAAATTTGGGCCGGGCGACCCCTTTGTTCAGGTTTTGAAAGCGCATTTAGCGGCTTTGCAAAATAAACAGCAGCAATTGCCGTCAAGGAAAAAATCTCATTTGGGTTTTGTAAACTTTAAAAAGTCTCAAATCCAGAAAAGCAGTGAAACTCCAAACAATCGGATGTAATGTTGGAATTGCTCGTATGCCTGGAGGCACCCCGTGTGCAGCCCTTTGAGCAGCCTATAACTATGCTTCACGCTTCTTGGGTAGCAAAACCCAGAGCACAGCTGCGATTAAAAATAGCGCAGGGACGTCACCGATAAGGTTTGCTCGTTCGTTTTCGTCCGCAATAGCGTGCACCAGCATGATTCCGCCATGCACGATACTTGAGCAGATAGTGAACCAAATCAGACTCAGGTGTTCCATGGGGTTTCTTGCGGCAAGAATCAGGAACACACCCAACGTGGCATATATCCCCATAATCATCTGTTCATATTCCGGCTGACGAGGCTTCCATCCCCAACCTTCCGGCCATATCCACATCATCAGGGGATAAACCCCGACTATGAAAATGGTCCCGAAAATCCGAAGAGACAGACTGAGGTATTTGAGTTTTTGATCTTGTGTCATTTTTACCTCCTCATGGTTGTATTCGGTTTTTGATGTGTAACGCCAAAGCACAGATGTCGGGCATAAAAAGCATGCCCCATCTACCCGGCTCTATACTGGCTTCAATTTTATTCCACGCTGAAACAGCGTAAAGTCAACGAATGAAGCCATCAGATGCTGAACAAGATTATAAAGAATAATCGGCAACATGACTTGCGGGTGATCGGCTAAGGCGACTGAAACCAGCACCAATCCCGTGCCGTTGTTATTCATACCTAGCCCGAACATCAGCGAAGCCATGTCTTGGCGTTTTGTGCGGAAGATTTGTGCCAGTAAATAGCCGGTAGCAAATGTAGCTGCGCAAAGCGCAACGACAATCACCAGCAGAATAGCGAGAAAGTCAATATCAGGCTGGGACAACGCCTTAGGCAGGCTGAGTGATGCGTTGGAATAATTGAGCAATAGCAAGATGCCGTAGTTGACCAGTTTTATATGGGATTTCACGTTTGTAAGAAGATGTTCACCGATCAGACGATGCGCAAGAATGCCAAGTAACGACGGCAGGATGACCCAAATCCCCAGAAACGAAATCACCCCATCGGAGGCGATTTCGTGCAAATCTTCAGAGTAATCTCCCTTCGTCACCAAGCCGACAGCATGGAGAACCAACGGCGTGAGTAGCGGACTCAGCAATGTGGAAAGCAATACCAAGCCGAGACTTAAGGCAAGATTTCCATTGGCGTTCTGCGACCATGCTGTGGATGCTCCGGCAATCGGCATGGAAGCAACCAAGGCGAGACCAACTAGAATATGCTGGACCTCTTCTGAATTATGCCAGAATCGCATGATGAAACTCAGGCCAATGATGAAGGCTAACGGCGTCACCAAATTACCTGACAAACCGCTGAACAGCACCAACGGCTTGCGTGCCAATTGACTGAGTTCCTGAGTCTTGACTCCCAGACCGGCATTGAAAAGCAATAACGCGAGCATTAGCGGTGGCAAGGCAAAATCAATTTTATTTTGCAATAAGACGATGCCGCCCAAATCAACTTCACGAATCCAGATGCCGAATCCCGGCAGCACGGCAGCGATAAAATAGGACGCAATAATTATCCATATGAAATAGTGATGGATGATGTGCGTAATGGTTTCAAGTAAGTTCTTCGTCGATTTCATGCTTTATGCCCCGTTACGACAGTCATTTCTCGGCTCATCGCTTAAAAGCTATGATGAGGATGCCGAATCCCACCATAAAAATCCCGGTCCACTCTCGGACAGATGGACGCTCGTCAAGAAACAAAAATGCGAATAATGCCACCAGCACCAGGCTAAATTTATCTACCGGAGCCACTTTAGAAGCGTCGCCGATTTTCAGCGCCCGGAAGTAACAGACCCAGGAAGCACCTGTAGCCAACCCTGAAAGGATTAAAAACCACCATGTCTTTGACGAGAGATCAAAGGGATTATTCCATTTTCCGGCGAAAAAAACGAATCCGACCAGTACGGGCAAAATAATTGCGGTTCGAATCAACGTTGCAAGATCGGAGTCCACGCCTTGAATTCCAACCTTCGCAAAAATGGCCGTGAGTGCCGCGAACACGGCAGATAAAAATGCCCAGAAAAACCAATTAGAGACTACTGCCATTTTGCAACGCAGAAGGCATTATCATTTGGTCGGGTCACGCGACTCATTGACCGCATCAATGAGTCGCGTCAACTGGTTATTGGTGCGCCTGGATTCGGCAATCAGATCATCGAGGCGGCTCTTGACGCCAAACACTGCGAACGGCAGCAATGTCCATAAAGCGATTATCGCCAGGCCGAACAAAAAACCCATAATACCGAACGTGTCAATTAGGTCTTGCATAATGCATCCGATGTTATAACCGCTAATTATTTGATTATAGCCTCATAGGGTGGTGTATGTACGGAATCACAACATTTTCCGCTTCGATTTATTGGAGTTCCTAACGTCACCCCAACCTACGATTCTATTGAAGCCCCAATCCTCTTTTTTAAGCCGTATGCAAGTATTCTCGCCGATTTCCACATCTTCTCGGATATTTTGGAAAACATTTCTGCGTCTATCTGATCAAGGTGTAAGGCTGTGGGCACGGCAGCAAAGGAATAAAAGTTTTCGCTCGGATATTACATTACAATTGGGGGCTTGTAGTCGTAATCTGAGTGCGCAACAACTTTGTTGCGCAGATCGAGTATTTGGACATGGCAACACAATTCTGTGCTATTGAATATTTTCTTAGGGCGGAGTGAAATGCTTTCTGAGCTTTCCTTGTTATTGCCCGTGGAGTTGCTTGAAATTGGGCGACCTTATGCGACCTCGGCTGCTGATAAGAGAGCATATCTTGTGTGCCCCGATTTCTCATTCAAAGCGGCCTCCAAGTATTCGGTAGCCTCCCAGAAATCCTCGGAAGAGATCATTGCTCGAATAAACTGTTTCTTTTGCTTTTCGATCATTCTTCCCACCAATCATCAGGAACTTAAAAGAGACCTAATGTGGAGATAAGTGGCTGTGCGCTTTAGTGCAGTTCATAGTTCATTAGGATGGGCCAACGAAGGAAGCCCATAATTCGCGATTATAGGATATAGCAATGGCATCCCAAAAAACTATTCTTCGGCGAGCCATCCTTCCAGCGTATCAATAATACTCTGTGCCTGCTCCCGGCTGGAAATATTGAATTTGGATTTCTGCCTGTATTCGCCGTTTTGCTTCTGATAGCGGCGGATCGAATATTTGTCCGGGCCGTATTCTTCCTTCGCGCGATTCCATTCCTGATAGCGGTACATCACCGTCGCCCAGGCGCCTTTGCTGAGGACTTTTTTGTCGAGTTCCTTAACGGTCTCTACGCCGCCGTCTTCATAGGCGATGGTTAACTCTTCTACGTTTTCTGCCATGTTACACCTGAAAAATATCAATCGTAGGGCACGCTGTGCGGACCCAATTCAGATTATTCCGTTGAATAAATCCACATAAAGGTACGCCAAGCGTACCCTACTTTGCAATAAACTGCCCAAACGCGCGGCTGCCATCGCCGGTTTTGATCGTATCGACGACCCGCAAACTCTTTGCATCGATCACCGAAACGGTGCCGTCAAACCAGTTTGCCACATAAACATGACGATCATCTTGATGGGTACTGATCCCTTCCGGTTTGCCGCCGACATCCAGCACCGCATGCTCCTTCAATTCCGTCGTGTCGATCACCGAGACCGAATCGCTGTCCTGATTGGTCACCAAAAGCCGGCTGTCGTTCAGCGCGAAAGCGGCCGCATAGGGGCGGCTTTGCACCTTGACCGTCGCCGCGACCTTCATCGAAGCGGCATCGATCACGCTCACATCGTCACTCTCGACATTCGCGGTATAAATGCGTCGGCCCTCGCTATCGACGGCCAAACCGAAAGGATGCGCGCCGACCTTGACGGTCGCCGCCACCGTCAAATGCTCAAGATCGATCTTCGAGACCGAATCGCTGAGCCGGTTGGCGACATACAGCCAGCGGTTGTCGGGGCTGACCGCGAGACCGGACGGCGACTGGCCGACCGTGATCGTGTTGATCGCTTGCAGGCTGTCCGCGTCGAGCACGGTGACGATATTCTGATACCAATCAGCGACAAACAAACGTTTGCCGGTCAGGTCGACCGCAACACCCAGCGCGCCGCTGCTGACTTTGGCTTCTTTGACAATCTTGCGCGTTTCCGCATCGATCGCCGCAATGCTGCCGCTTTCCGGCGCGCTGACATAAATCCGCCGGCCGTCGGGCGAAACCGCAACGCCGGCGGGCTTGCCTTTCACGGCAACAGTGTCCGCCACTTTGCCCGACTTCGTATCGACAATCGAGACAGTTTCCGCCAACTGATTGCTGATATAGGCAAAAGGCGCCGACATTGCCGGCAAAGGCAAAGCGGAAGCCGCGAAAACGGCTGCCGCGAGACTTTCAAAACGCATCAAACGCATGCTTATTTTTCAGCCAGCGTTTTCAGATTGGCCAGACCGGTTTTCAGCACGTTTTCGACCGCCTTGTTGGCTGCTTCTTCGTTCATTTCTTCCGGCGGGTTGTTGTTCATGTAAGCGCGGTAGTAAGCCGCTTTCCAGGAAACCTTGGACTTGTCCGCCCCTTGCGCTTCGACTTCGATGCTGGCCGCGTAGTTGTCAACCGGCAATACGGGCACTTTTTCTTCAGCGCCTGAGTAAGTGATCGTCTTCGCGGTGCTCATTTCGACGATTTTATACGAATAAGACATTTTCGCTTCGTCGTATTTTTTCAGTTCTTCGTTGATCGTGCCGCCACTGGCCAACGTCAATACGCGAACCGCGCCTTTCTTGTTGCCTTCCTGATTGGTCACGCTGCTGATACCGGGATGCCAGGACATGTCGCCGAAGTCTTTGATGATGCCCCAAACCTTTTCGGCCGGCGCATCGATTACGATTTCTTCTTCGGCTTTTTGACGAACCGGACCGTGCGCGACGGCAACAGACGAGAAAAAGAACATCGCGGCTGGAATGCTGAACAATAATTTTTTCATGATAACTCCTGAGTGGGACGTTAATAAATAAACCTCGCATTATATGATAATCAATCGCGGCTGGCACATGTTTAGCCGGTTTTTTCAAAATCGGGAAAAACTCCCGGTAAGCCGCCGCCCGTTCGGGACATGCAAATTGAATCGGCGCGTAGCTTTTACATTCCAGCCGGAGAGGTAGAGCGCAACATCAAGAAACGCCGGAAGCCTTTACCGATTCATCTATCGCGATTATCCTGTAGCCTTTTTGCATTCGATAACGGTCCATGCCGCTGCCCACTTCCAAGCTAGCCTGTATCCTGCTGCCGCTTGCGCTTTGCGCGGCCGCTGCCGTGGCGGACACTTCGCAGGCGAAAGGATCGCAGACACTTGTCGACCCCGGCCCACCGGCGCACCAGGAACCGTTCACACTCGAAAGCGCAATCAATCTGGCGCTAGAACGCAATCCCGACCTGCACATCGCCAACGAGCGCATCGCCCAGGCCGAAGCCGCGATCGGCGAAAGCCTCGCCGCATTTTATCCGCAGGTCAAGGCGCGCCTGAGCTACCGTTATAGCGATAATCCGGCAGAGGCATTCGGCATGATCGTCGCTCAAAAGCGTTTTTCTTTCGGCCAGGACATCAACAACCCGAAAGGTACGACCGATTTTCGCCCCGAAGTCGAGGCGACTCTGTCACTGTACCGGGGCGGTCAGGATTATCAACGCAGCAAGGTGGCCGACCTGGGCAAGGAAATCAGCGAGCTGGAGCTTTCGTCGGTCCGCAACAACCTGATTCACGGCGTCAGCGAAGGCTTTTATGCCCTGCTGGTCGCGAAAGAAAATCAAACGATAGCGCAGCGCGCGATCGATGCGGTGCAAGCCGAACTCACGGAAACGAAGAAGCGCCATGCCGCCGGCACGGTGTTGAAATCCGATGTACTGTCGCTGGAAGTGCGCCTGGCCGCCGCCCGCGAAGCCGACATCCGCGCAAAAAATGCGATCGAGCTGGCGCGCACGGTGCTCCGAACCCTGATTGATCTTCCCGAAGTCAGCCCGATCGAACCCCACATCGAGGCGCAACGCGCGCTGCCGCCATTGCCGGCGTCGTTTGATGAACTTGAAGCCCAGGCGCAAGCCAACCGCCCGGAAACGCAAATCGCGCAAAGGCAACGCGAAACCCGGCAACTCGAACTCAAAATCGCCCAGGGAGAGCATTTGCCGCGTGTCGATGCCTATGTTAATTACGGGCTGAACGAGCGTTCGCCGGAGTTTTCGACCGCGCATCAGAACGTCGGCTCCGGCATTCAGGTCGAGATGGATTTGTTTTCCGGATTTGCGACCCATGCGCGCGTCAGCAAGGCGGAACGACGGCTAGCCGAGGCGGATGAGCAAGCCCATAAAACCGAATTGCAGATCAGGCAGGATGTCAAAACCGCCTTCCTGGAGTTGCAGGAAGCGCTGCAACGCGCCGAAGTCGCCAAAGCCGCGGTCGCAGCAGCCGATGAAGCCTTGCGCCTGGTCACCCTGCAGCACCGGGCCGGCACCGCGACGGTGACCCGCTTCATCGAAAGCGAAGTCGCGCGCGATCAGGCGCAGGCCGGTTGGCTGACCGCGCGCTACGATACGTTTCGCGCCGATGCAGCACTGCAACGCGCGCTCGGAGCCTGGCGATGACGAATCCTCTGCAAAAAAAATGGCTAACCTCGGCCGGCGCCCTGTTCGCGCTGCTTATCCTGATATTGTGGATGCTCGGCCTGATCGGCGGCGACAAAACCGAACCGGGCATCACGCCCCTGCCCGCTCAATCGACCGCCCCGAAAGAAACCGCGCGCGTCGAACGGCAAGCGATCCAGGAGGCGCAGTCCTGGCCCGGCACGGTCAGGGCGGTCAGCGAAACGCGGATCGCGCCGAAGATCAATGCGCGCATCCTCGCGGTCGCGGCGCATGAAGGCGACCGGGTTAAACAAGGCGACGTGCTTGCCCGGCTCGATGCGGAACAGAATCAGACCATAGAGCACGAAGCGGCGTCCCTGGCCGCCGCCGCCCAGGTCGAAGCGGCGCGCGCGGCGGCCGATCTGCAAAGGACACGCGGACTGTTCGAGCAGGAGGCTGCAACCCGCGAAGATTACGAGCACGCCGCCGCCAATGCCAGCAAGGCACAGGCCAGCGCCCAGGCGGCCGCGCACAGCGTGCAGGAGGCCAGGGTTCAACGCGGCGAAACCGTGCTCCGCGCCCCCTTCGACGGCGTGATCGCGAAGCGCCTGCATGAACCGGGCGAAATGGGGGTTGCGGGAGAGCCGATCGTGATCCTGCACGATGCGTCCCTGCTGCGCATCGAGGCTTCGGTGCCGGCTTACTGTGCGAACCGTATCAAAATCGGCGATGCCGCAAGCGTGCGCATCGACGCCCTGAACACCGCGTTAAACGCCAAGATCGCTGAAATCGTGCCGGCCGCCGACCCGGCCACCGGCACTGTGCTGATCAAGGCCAGTCTGCCGCAAACCCAGGGCCTGCAACCGGGCCTGTTCGGCTGGCTCGGTCAGACCTGCGGCATCGCGCACGATGCCCTGCTGATACCGGCTGCGGCGCTCAGGCGGATCGGTCAGGTCGAGGTCGTGACCGTGCAGGACGGCGCCAAACTAAATACCCGCCATGTGCGCTCGGGCTTCAGCCGGGACGGCCGGGTCGAAATCCTCTCCGGCCTGGATGCCGGCGAAACGGTCGTGATTCGATGACGATCGAGCACAAACGCGGGCTCAGCGCCGCGATCGTCAAAATCTTCACGATTTCGCATCTGTCGCCGATGCTGCTGATCGCGGCGCTGATCGCAGGCATCGCCGCGCTGCAATTGACCCCGCGCGAGGAAGATCCGCAGATCGTCGTGCCGGTGATGGACGTGATGATCGACTTTCCCGGCGCCACTGCCGAGGAAGTCGAAAAACTCGCCGCGACGCCGCTCGAAGCGCTGCTGAAGCAGATCGAAGGCGTCGAGCATGTGTTCTCCGCGTCCCAACCCGGCCATGCGGTCGTAACCGTCGGTTATGAAGTCGGTGAAGATCCCGAGGATAGCCTGGTCAAGACCTGGAGCAAGGTGATGTCGCACCAGGACCGGCTACCGCCGGGCGTGCGCAGCTGGAATATCAAACCGGTCGATATCGACGACGTGCCGATGCTGATGCTGACCTTGTCCTCGGCGACCGGCAAAACCGATGCGATGGCGCTGCGGCGGATCGCCGACGAACTCCTGGCGAGCCTCCGCGGCGTCGAAAATATCGCGAAAACCGACGTGATCGGCGGCGCGCGCCGGCAGATCTCGATTTATCCCGACACCGCCAAGATGACAGGCTATGATGTGACCCTGCTCGACATCATCAAAGCGCTCGAAGGCGCGAACGTCCATCTGCAAGCCGGACGTTACGCCAGCGGCAACAAAGAAACGATCCTGGAAGCCGGCACCCATTTCGAGTCGGCCAACGAGGTGGCCCAGTCCGTGATCAAGTCAGCCGGCACAAGGCCGGTCTATCTTCGGGATATCGCCCGCGTCACGGACGGCGAGGAAGAACGCGAACAGTACAGCCGGATCGGTTTCGGCACGGTCGGCCACGCCGAAGGACCTAAGGCAAAGCCCGGCGACGAACGCGAGATGGTCACGATCGCGCTGGCCAAGCGCAAGGGCAGCAATGCGGTACGCGTTTCTCAAGACATCCTGAAGCGGGTCGAGGCGCAGCGCGGCCTGCTGATTCCCCCGGATGTCGAGATCACCGTCAGCCGCGACTACGGCGCCACCGCCGACCACAAGGTCAACGAACTGGTCAAACACCTAGGCCTCGCGATCGCGATCATCCTGGTACTGCTTGCCCTGACGCTGGGCCCGAAGGAATCGCTGATCGTCTGCATCGCGGTGCCGGTCACTTTCGCGATCACCCTGCTCTGCGATCGCGGTGCCGGTCACTTTCGCGATCACCCTGCTCTGCGACCTGATCTTCGGCTATACGATCAACAGAGTCACCTTGTTTGCGCTGATTCTGTCCCTGGGCCTGCTGGTCGATGACCCGATCGTCGATGTCGAAAACATCTTCCGCCACTTCAAGCTGAAAAAGGAAGCGCCGCTCGAGGCGCTATTGTCCGCGGTAGATGAAGTCCGCCCGCCGACGATCGTCGCGACGCTGGCGGTGATGCTCGCGTTCATTCCGATGTTTTTCATCACCGGCATGATCGGGCCGTATCTTGCGCCGCTCGCGTTCAACATTCCGGTCGCGATGCTGATCTCGCTGATCGTTGCGTTCACGATCACGCCATGGGCGAGTTATTTGCTGCTGCGCGGCGAATACGGCAAGGACGCAGCCCCGTTCGATCTGAAAGCCTCGCCCGGCTACTGCTTTTACCGCAGCCTTTTGCAGCCGTTGATCGCCTCGCCGAAACGCAGCCGCGGGTTTCTGATCGCGGTCGGCATCGCCTTTGGGCTGTCGTCGCTGCTCGCGGTAACCCGCGCGGTGCCGCTGAAACTCTTGCCGTTCGACAATAAAAACGAATTGCAGATCGTGGTCGACATGCCCGCCGGCAGCACGCTCGAAAAGACCGACACGGTGCTGCGCGCCCTCGGCCAATATCTCGCGGCGGTCAATGAAGTGACCGATTATCAAAGCTACGCGGGGCTCGCCTCGCCGATCGATTTCAACGGCATGATCCGGCACTATTATCTGCGCACAGGCAGCCATCAGGGCGATATACGGATTAACCTGTTGCCGAAGGACGAACGCGTGCAACAGTCGCATCAGATCGCGATGCGCATCCGCGCCGACGTCGAACGGATCGGCAGGCAATACGGAGCGAAACTCAAGATCGTCGAATTGCCGCCCGGCCCACCGGTGCTGTCGACGCTGGTCGCGGAAGTATACGGACCGGCCGATACGAGCTACGATCAGCTGATCGAGGCATCCCATGATGTCAAACAGCACTTCGCCAGGACCGCAGGCGTCGTCGACGTCGATGACCTGTCCGTTGCACCCGAAGCAACCGCGCTGTTTCGGATCGACAAGCAAAAAGCCGCGCTGCTCGGCGTCAGCCCCGCCGCGATCGCAGAAACGCTCGGCGTGGCTTTGGGCGGCGGCGATGCCGGCACGCTGCATGCGCCCGGCGAACGACTGCCGCTGGACATTCGGCTGCGCCTGCCGCGCGCCGAACGCTCGTCGCTGCCGGAGTTATTGAACACGAAGGTCAGAAGCAGTCAGGGCACATTGATTGCACTCGGCGAACTCGGCGCGGTCATGCCGGAACCCGGCGAACCGGTCATCCATCACAAGGATCTGGAACGCGTCGCCTATGTGATCGGCGACAGCGTCGGCCGCAGTCCGGTCGAGGCAATCATCGACCTGTACGCGGACTTCGAGGACAATCCCCTGCCGGAAGGTTACCGCGCCGAATTGAGCGGCGAAGGCGAATGGAAGATCACGGCCCTGATCTTCCGCGACCTCGGCATTTCGTTCGGCGCCTCGCTGATCATGATCTATGTGCTGCTGGTCGTGCAGACCGGATCCTTGAGTCTGCCCGCGATCATGATGATCGCGATCCCGCTGACGATCATCGGCATCATGCCGGGCTTCTGGGTGTTGAATGCGCTATTCGCAGAAAATGTGGCCGGCTTCACCGATTCGATCTATTTCACCGCGACCGCGATGGTCGGCATGATCGCGCTGGCCGGCATCGTGGTCAGAAACGGCATCATCCTGATCGACTTCATCGAAAGGACGCGCGCCCGAGGCGACTCGCCCAGTCTCGAAGAGGCCCTGATCGAAGCCGGCGCGACCCGGATGCGGCCAATCTTCCTGACCGCCGGCGCCGCGATGTTCGGCTCGGTCGTGATCATCCTCGACCCGATCTTTTCAGGGCTGGCCTGGAGCTTCATCTTCGGCATCTTCGCGTCGACCGGGTTTTCGCTGTTCGTGATTCCGGTCGTTTATTATCTGATCTACCGGGATCAGACAAGAAGCCTGACGGCGCGAATATAACGCTTTTATTGCCGAGGCTCCGGCTGCAAAACGCTTTGTATCTGCTTGACTGCCGCCTCGATCTTCAAGTCCAGCAGAATCTGCCCCAAAACCGGGCTCGCCTTGCCGGCATCGCCGTCCGCGCCGACCGAGGCAAAATCGGCGTCGCTATGATCTTCCTTAAACCGGCCTCTGACCCCCGCCGGCTGCACGAACATCAATTCGGACGTGTCCCTGATACCGGCATGACCGCCAATTTGGAGAGCAGTAAAACCTTGTTCCGCCAAATAGGCAAGCTGCCCGTTATGCTGATAATAATCATTGACCTGAAGCACACGGACACCCGCATCCCGCCATAAATGAGTCAACCGTTCGGCCACACGCTGTTGCGCGGCCTGATTGCCGCCGCTGTCGCCGACCAGCGCAATCACTTTAAACCCATGCTGTTTAAGGCTTTCCGCGGTAGCCTCCAACACCGTCTCGAACGTCGCTTCGGCAATCGAAAGCGTGCCCGCAAACTTCATATGGCCGTCCGGCGGCGAAATCGTCCCTTCCGGCACATAGGTCACAACCGGCGCAACCAGCGCATGGCCCAGTTTTTCGGCTATTTTGCCGGCGCTGTACTTGACGATATAGTTGTGCTTTCCGAGTATCGCATGCGGACCGTTTTGCTCGGTGCCTCCGGTCGGCACGATGGCGGTCGTCGAACCGGCCTGAAGCGCAGCGCGGACCTCTTGCCAGGTCATATCTTCAAGATAAACGCCGCCGGGCGCCTGCGCCAGCGCTTTACCGCCGTTATTCAAGTAAACCGCAGGCGCAACCACGACCAGAAAGACCAGCACCGACACATAGCGTTTCGGTTGCAGCAACATGCTCAGGCGGAAATTTTGCGCGAGATTAATAAAAGGCATCAGGTACAGGCTCCAGAAGGTAGAGAATTTTTCATTTTCTTTAGGCCCCAGGCCGAACGTCAGCACTTCCTTTGCCTTCGGGACATACAAGGTGCCGAATAAAGCGTCCCAAAACGCAAACGTAAAGCCCATATTCTTATCGAAATGCTGCGGCGCGGCGCTGTGATGAATCTGATGCTGGGCGGGGCTGATCGCAATCCGGCTCAACATCGGCCCCCAACTCCACCAGACATGCGAATGCCGCAAATTGTAACCCAGCAGATAAAACAGGATCAGGACGATATCGGTTCCGCCGACATGGTAAATAAAGACCGGATCCTTGCTAAAAAAAGACAGGCAGCCAAGCGCCGCGCCCGACAATAACCCGACCATGCCAAAGGCCAACAGATTATCGACCGGGTGCATACGATAGACGGTGATCGGCGTCATCACCTCGGCGGAATGGTGAACTTTATGAAACTCCCATAGCCAAGGGATCTTATGTTGCAGATAATGGCTAAAAAACAAGGCAAAATCCGTAGCCAGCGCCAACAATACGGTAGTCAGTATGCCGCCGTATTCCCCGCTCCAGCGCCCGCTAAAATCGGTCAGCCATCCATTTAAGCCGGTTTCAACCCTATGGGAAACGACAAAGGTCAGCGAGGAAAACAGAGCCCCGATGAAGGCGGCCTGCAACAGCATGCCGGTATAGAAATACAAGTAGTCGTTGACGGCGGAGCGGTGAAAAACGATGTCTTTGGGAAAAATAAACTCTAGCGTGCTAACTCCAGACTTTTCATAATCCTGCTTACGAATAAGGTACAAAAAAAAAGCTATCGTTAATGAGGTCAGCAGATAGACCCAATAGAGTCTATCGTTATTCGCCAAAAACAAGGCAAATGGAGAGATCAAGGTCTTGGCCAACTCCCAGATCGACTCGGAATGAGCAGATAAACTCATAGGCTATGCGTGGAGAGTAAAGAAAACACAGTCAAATTATAATACTCATCGCCATTCCGGCAAGGATTGCCGGATAAATCGGCAAGATAGCCGATTTGCATTGAGCCGAAGGGCATAGAACAAAGATGTACATTGTGAATCCAGGTTCGATGGCTGGGTTCAGGCTTATCACCCATTGCGCTGAATGCCCTCGTATGGCGCGATGGCTTAAAATATGGCAAAGTAGAATTAAGATGCGATAAACAGCACAGCAACATCACTTGCCTCTCAAAAACCATGCAAATCGAGCACTCCAAAATGTCCAGCTATGAATTTCCGATCAAATTGCCGCCGGTGAGATTTATTTTGTTTGCAACCGTCGGTTTGATCGGTAGCGGCGTTCATCTGTTGACATTATGGATATTTCACCTAATGTTAAATTTACAGTTTATCTCGGCTCAGGGCATCGCCATCTTCGTTGCGATGACGAGCAACTACTTTATCAACAATAGCTTCACTTTTCAGGACAAGCGTATCAGAGGCATCAAACTCCTGTCCGGTTTGTTCAGCTTTTACCTGGTTTGCTCGGTTGGCGCAGTGATCAGTATGGCGTCTTCCTATTGGGTTTATCGCGCGCAACAAAACAACTGGATCCTGGCGGCAATCGCCGGAGCGATTGCCGGTTCGCTGTGGAATTATTACTTTTCATCGCTGCTGACTTGGAAAGACAGGAAAACCCTATAACGGCACAAAGCATGAAATCCTGCATGCCATACCTAACGACGCATTAATACGGATTATTAACTATGATTTCGATCGTCTGTCCATTCTACAATGAAGAAAAGATGGTTTCGATTTTTTTTACCGAAGTGTTTAAAACCGTTGATGCAATTAATGATGAAATAGAAATCATCTGCATCAACGACGGCAGCACCGATCAAACTTTGCAAAAACTGATCGAGCAAAAAAATACGGCGCCCAAGCGCATCAGCATTCGCATCATCGATTTTTCGAGGAACTTCGGCAAGGAAGCCGCCCTCACCGCGGGGGTAGAGCATGCCAGCGGAGACGCCGTCATACCGATAGACACCGACCTCCAGGACCCGCCCGAACTGATCAACGCCTTGATTGCCAAATGGAAAGAAGGCTATGAAGTGGTATTGGCAAAGCGCTGCGACCGCACCTCCGACACCTGGCTGAAAAGAAAATCCGCAAAATGGTTTTATCGCTTGCACAATTCGATTTCCAACCCACCCATCCCCGAAGATGTCGGCGATTTCAGATTGCTCAGCCGCGCCGCCGTTGACGCCTTGAAAAAACTGCCGGAACGCGAACGCTTCATGAAAGGCCTGTTTAACTGGGTTGGATTCAAAACGGCAAAGATCGAATATGTGCGTTCGAGCAGGAAAGCCGGCGAAACCAAATTCCCTTGGCTCAAATTGTGGAACTTTGCCTTGGATGGCATTACCAGTTTTAGCACAGTCCCCTTAAGGATATGGAGCTATTTGGGATTTTTCATTTCATTAATTGCCTTTGCCTACGGCAGCGCCATCATCGTCCGCACCCTGATACAAGGCGTCGATATTCCAGGCTATGCTTCGCTGATTGTCATTATTCTCTTTCTTGGCGGATTGCAATTGATAGGAATAGGCGTACTGGGCGAATACCTAGGACGAATTTACATGGAAACCAAAAACAGACCGATATACATCATTCGCCAAGAGCTTTAAGATGAATGACAGAACCCGTACACAGAGCACAGGAACAATGCTCATAAAAAAACCCGCCAATCGGAACTGAGTGAGTCAATTATGGATGTCAAAGAAGATCAAATATTAGGGGAGTCCGTCAATACGCACTGGTACTATGTCTCTAAAAGCAAAGCGATTCAAAGGCTTTTAAGCTCACTCTCAGTGGGAAATGTTCTGGATGTCGGAGCCGGTTCCGGAGTATTTTCCAAATTTTTGCTGGAGAATGATCTTGCGGCATCGGCTCGCTGTGTCGATACGGCCTACCCGTTCGACGATAAATCGGAAATACATCACAACAAGAAAATTAGTTTCGTAAAATCAGTTGATAACATTGACGAAGCAGTGATCTTAATGATTGATGTCCTAGAACATATAGAAGACGACCATGATTTTTTAAAATACTATGTCGATCGGATACCCGATGGAAGTTATGTTCTGATGTCTGTCCCAGCCTTCAAATTTCTGTGGTCTGGGCATGATATTTTTTTAGAGCACAAACGTCGATATACGCTCTCCGAACTTGAGGCGTTAGCCAAGAATTCTGGCCTAAAAGTGATACAGGGACGTTATTTCTTTGGCTTGTTGTTCCCGCTGATTGCTCTGATTCGCCTTATCAATCATCTATTATTGCGGACAGGTAAATTATCCGCAAAAAGCGATTTAAAACGATCGTCTGAATTTATCAATAAACTCCTTATCAACGTTCATAATTTTGAACTGAAAACCCTGTTTCACTTGAACAGAATGGCTGGATTAACTGCATTCTGTCTAGCCAAGAAATCATGATGCTAGTTTTATTCTAGTTGTCACCCTCTCCGCGCGGAGAGGGTATGATTAGAAGCCACCTAAACTAAAAAAGTGAAATTTCGATGCAGACCTCCACTGCATAAGCCAGAAAATCCTCAATACCGTGCTAATGAATGATTTCATATATATCAAAAAAACTTCCCCTGACCTTTAACTTAAGCTCTTTGATATTTATTATCGATAAATTATCAAATCGAATTGAAATCAAATAATCGAAATCTTTTTTCCAATCAGCCCAATAAACCACTCTACTTTGACTATACACATACCCATTCTTGGCCTGGGTATTCAACAAATAGCTTAAATTCAGCTGATCACTCAGTGGTGTATCAATTTTTTTTGTACTCGCACTTGGATAAATAGGTGTCAGGTTAACAGTAAAGAGGTTTGGCCAAAATGTCGAACGTTTAATAATAGACAATGCAGACATATGATGGTAGAGATGATCATCAAAATTATCAATATTCTTTGGCTCATCCTGAATAGTAATAATCTTGCTTCCAGATCTTACATATTGTAAAGAATTTTCAAATTCCTGATACTGACGATTTATACCATTCCATGTACTAGATATAAAATAAGCCTTAAAACACGCCATTGTTATGGCAATCAAAATAATACATATTCTGAAATTTTTTGTATTTTTGTCATCCTCATAAAATCTAACTGAAGACACAAAAATAAGCATAAAAATAAAAATAAGCCTTATGTCTACTTGATATACACCTGCGAACGTAACAGGCGTAACTATGGACATCAAAAGAAATACCAATAAAGGTAATTTCATATTATCATGAAAGCCAATCCTACAATGAAATATTATTCTAGTGATCGAGACAAACATAAAAAAAACGGGAACTGAGTATTTTGTATAATCGCTATAATCGAAGTAAATTGGTGATATCAAAGCTAAAACTTTGTCTACCCAACTACCATATACAAAAAATTCATCAACATGGTAATGAGGCAGCCCACTATACCAACCAAAAAATAAAATGGCCGGCAGTATGAATTGTGCTGCCGCCTTAGCAAGGTCAGATGCAACATAGCTGTCTCTTGAGTATATATACTGACCAATCTCATAACTTATAACAAATACACCATAAACCCCAAGAGCAAAAAGGTGACTAAAGAACAAGAACGTTGATAATGCCGAAAAAAAAAGTATATTTTTCAAGCCAGCAACATTTCTAAATTTGATCCACGCCGCCATTATAATTAATGCAATACCTGAGCTCACAAAATAATTCACCAGCCCCCAAAATAGTATATTGTTGAATAATAGAGCAAATACTGTCAATATCCATAAATCAACCCGCCTGTTTACAAACTTTCTAATTAATATAGCCCCTAGGCATATAAAAATTATTCCTAACAACACTAGTACTCTACCAGCCACAAATATGTCAAGATATCTTGCCAGCATACCACCCAGCGCCTCAACAATAAGATACGGCTTGATATGCCACTCCACGCTATAATTTTCCTTTAACAATGGATTATTATCGATACTGGCTTGAATAAAATAGCTAGCCAAATGATTGGGATAATCTATCAAAATTGGATACTTAAAAATCAGCAATGGAGATATAATTAACAAAAATATTAGAAAAGAAAAAAATATATATAAGCCATTATTATTGTATTGACTCGATATAATTTTATACATTTACGAACCCCTTGTGCTTTTATTTTTAGGAGATGTGAGTAATGGTCTTATCATTCAAACTTAGATTCAAGTGATAAATGCAATTCCAGCGCCTATACGGCTTTGCGAGCAAACTGCTCAAAAACAACTCCTAAGGTGTTTGGAAATTTATCCATTTGAAGAGCGATGGTTGAGTCGCTGCATGACGATGTCCACTTGTTGAAACGTAATATCGTCAAAACGACTTCCTTTAGCAAAATATGCCGAATGAGTCCATCGGTGTTCTCATTCACACCGCGTTCCCAAGAACTGTAAGGATGGGCAAAATAGACATCAGTGCTAGTTCCCGGCTCATACTTACATGGCCAGCAAACTATCTGACGCTACCCGTCTTACCCGTCAACACTTGGACGCGATAGAGTTAGAGCAACGCAATCGTGGTCGTGGTAACTTCCTCAAAGTATTTGCTGCCAACCTTTATTCATCCAGGAGCCTTGGAATTTTTTTCCAATGACCGCATGAATTTCCCAATCGCCAAGCCAACTGTTACTCCTGTTGCGGATGATAACCGAGCTGATCCGTATTACATTTTAATTCGCTGCTAATGGTGGCTTCCAAGTCGCCAACAAGATCCGCAACAGCCTTATTTAAGAAAACGCTGATTAAGTCCTTCGACAAGCTCAGGACGACGGTAAATTGTTGATTCCACTCGTGGTGAGCCTGTCGAAGCATGAGCGGAATCATGTTTCTTATGATTTGCTTAAGTTTTATAGCGCAATATGGTATCTTTGGACTTCGATCAACGGTTTAACAGATCCCCATTGCCCTTCCATCTTTGCCTGGATTGAAAAGGCGTGAAACTAAAGCAGTTGCCCTTAAAATATGAATTGCGCTTGTTAGTTGCAGAAAACGTATTATACTCACTATAAACTAGTATGACTTAATCAATTTTTACTGTAAAGAGCCTTCACCCGTGATTTCCATTACAATCCCCGTTCTCAATGAACAAGAAAACATTCTGCCTTTACACCAGGAAATTACGAAAGAAATGAAGGTGTTAAATACAGATTACGAAATAATTTTTATAAACGACGGCAGTTCGGATGACACACCAAATCGTCTGAATTCTTTAGCTGCCAAGGACAGCAAGCTGAAAGTAATCCATCTGAAGCGGTCATATGGTCAAACGGCTGCAATGATGGCTGGCTTCGATTTTTCCCGAGGAGACATCATTATTCCGATGGACGGCGACTTACAAAATAATCCTCAAGACATTCCAAAATTGATTGAACGCCTGGAACAAGGTTTTGATCTCGTTTCGGGATGGCGCGAAAACCGTAAAGACAATAAATTCAGCAGAGTCTTGATTAGTCGCATCGCTAACTTTCTGATCTCGCATATCTCCGGCGTCAAACTTCATGACTATGGCTGCACGTTAAAGGCCTATCGGCGAGAAATCCTCCAGGATGTAAAACTTTATGGCGAGATGCACCGCTTCATACCGATTTATGCAAAATGGGAAGGGGCTAAAATCGCCGAGATCAGTGTTAGCCATAGAGAGAGAGTACATGGCAAGTCGAAATACGGACTTAATCGCGTTGTTAAAGTTATCCTTGATCTCATTGTAGTCCAGTTTTTATTTCACTATTCGAAAAAACCAATCTACCTATTTGGCAGCTTTGGTTTGATATTGATTTTTCTGGCGCTGGCAGCCATCAGTTACGCCTTATTTCAGAAATTTGTTTTTGGTTTATCGCTGATATTGACGCCGCTACCCGTTTTAGCATCTATGTTATTCATTACCGGAATCACATCGATTTTGATGGGGTTGTTGGGCGAACTGATAACTCGCACTTATCATGAAACGCAAAACAAACCTATTTATTCTGTAGCTAAAAAAATTAATTTTTAACCATGTGCGGCATTGTCGGTTTTATAGGAGATGGAAGCCAGCAAGACATCATAAGGATGAATGATACCCTCAGACATAGAGGACCTGATGAAGCCAATTACTGGTATAGTAAAGATTTATCCACCAGACTGGGGCATTCTCGATTAGCTATTCTGGATATTAAACATGGTCAACAACCTATGACCAATATCCGGAAAGACCTGACAATCGTCTTTAACGGACAAATATATAATCATCAGGAGTTAAGGCAGTCATTAATCAAAAAAGGCCATATTTTCCAGACCTCCCACAGCGATACGGAAACTATCCTGCATGCCTATGCCGAATGGGGGGACTCCTGCGTTGACTATTTCAATGGCATGTGGGCCTTTGTAATAATTGACTCAAAAAACAAACGGCTTTTCGCAAGCCGTGATCGTTTGGGCAAAAAACCATTTTTTTACACTAAAACCTCCAACGGCCTTATTTTTGCCTCGGAACTCACTGCGATCACAAAACATCCTGCTTGTTCGTCCCCCCAAATCAACCCATTGTCGCTGCAAAAATTTTTCGCTTACGGATATGTCCCCGCCCCCCTGTCTATTTATCAGAATATTTTTAAACTTGAGGCCGGATGCAATCTCAGCTATGACTACAAGACCGATAAATTATCGACTTATCGCTACTGGGAGTTCAATCTCACTGTCGACACTCACTATTGCAACAGAAGCGAAGAAGAGCACTGCGAAGTCATTCGGGAAAAATTGCAGAGAGCAATAAAATTAAGAATGGCCAGCGATGTTGAAATTGGTGTTTTTTTAAGTGGTGGCCTGGACAGTTCATTAGTGGCAACCCTGTTGTCAAAACAAGTAAGTCGGCCATTCAAAACCTTCAGCATTGGCTTTGCAGAAAAAAGTTTTGATGAATCGACTTATTTTGAAAGATTAGCGCAAACCATAGGTTCAGATCAGAATACCAGGATATTAAACGAGCAAAATGTGCTGGAAATAGCCGAGACGCTTTTTCAAAAACTTGACGAACCAATTGGCGACCCTTCGCTGTTACCGACTTTCCTTCTATCTAGACATGCTTCAAAACAAGTCAAAGTCGTATTGAGCGGCGATGGCGCCGATGAACTATTTGCCGGCTACGATCCTTTTAGGGCTATAAGACCGGCGCAATATTACAAGCGTTGCATGCCGGCAAGCATGCATAAACGGTTGAACACACTTGTCCAAGGTTTACCCGTCTCACACAAAAACATGAGCCTCGATTTCAAACTCAAACGTACATTCCGTGGCTTAAATTACGACCAAAAACTGTGGCTCCCCATGTGGATGTCCTCTCTCGATCACGATGAACTGGAAAGCCTCACCAATACGCCTATTTGCCTGGAGGAATTATTCAGTGAATCATATGCTTTATGGGATAAATGCAAAACCGACAATCCTTTCGAACATGCCCAACTTTATTTTACCCAGCTTTATCTCCAAAACGGTATCTTGACCAAAATTGACAGGGCTAGTATGCTCAATTCACTCGAAGTTCGAAGCCCTTTTCTCGATATCGATCTGATCGACTATGCCAGCAAACTGCCGCTATCCTTAAAGTTTAGAAATGGAACCACCAAATTTATACTAAAAAAAGCCGCCGAGAGATTACTACCAAAAGAAATCATCTATCGAAAAAAGAAAGGTTTTGGTGCACCAGTCGGAAGATGGCTACAGAACGGATTAATAAATTTTCAATCGACTATAATAGACTACAACTCCGTTTTCATTAATCAATGTTACAAATCACATCAAAACAAAGAAAATAACTTTAAAGATCTCTTATGGTATCTTAATATAATTTCAAAATGGAGCAAGACTAAGGGCTAAACATTTTTTCATTTCTTGATTTTACAAAATATTAGAGATCCTAAAATGGAAGAACATATCTATTCAGAAATAAATTCCCATGAAAAGACCCATTGGTGGTTTGTCTCAAGAAGAAAAATAATAGACAAAATTCTGAGTTCATTTATTAATAAAACCACATCCAAGAATATTTTGGAAATTGGCTGTGGATCAGGGGGCAACTTAGATCTCTTAGCAAAATACGGATCATTATATGCTATTGAATTAAACGATGAAGCCAGAGAAAATGCTCAAAAAAAAAATATCTGCCATGTAAAAAAAGGCTTCTTACCAGAGCACATCCCTTTTGATTTTAATTTTGACTTAATATGTTTATTTGATGTTTTGGAACATATAGATAACGACCATTTATCTTTACTACATATAAAAAATAAATTAACACAAAATGGTAAAATCTGCATTACAGTCCCTGCATATAATTTTTTATGGAGTGCGCATGACGATGTTAACCACCACAAAAGACGATATTATAAATATAATATAATAAAATTATTAGAAAAATCTGGCTTTAAAATAATATACTCCAGTTATTTCAATACATTTCTTTTTCCAGCAATATTGATTGCCCGATTCTTACAAAAAATTTTACATATAAAAGCCACCGACGAATATCACACATCAGATCTATTTAATAAAATTCTCCTAAAATTTTTTTCAAGTGAATCCTTGTTTTTACCAAAAATTTCGTTTGCATTCGGCGTATCTATTATAGTAATAGCCGAAAATACTAATTTATAAAAACAGCCAATATTAAACTATATGATATTACGAGAAAAAAGATTTGAATTTGGAAAAAACTGGCAGAGCTTTCTTACCCTCATTAAAGAAGAAAGAATAGAGGAAGCTAAAAAATCACTCGGCAATTTCCTAAATATCGACGATCTACAGAACAAACGTTTTTTGGATATAGGCGCAGGGTCAGGTCTTTTTAGCCTAGCGGCACGACAACTGGGAGCAAGAGTATTTTCTTTTGATTATGACACAAACTCGGTTCAATGCGTCAATTTGTTAAAACAACAATATATTCCTGACGATCCAAACTGGCAAATCGATCAAGGCTCAATTCTGGATAGAAAGTACGTCGAAAGTATTGGGAAGTTTGATATTTGTTATTCATGGGGTGTATTGCATCATACCGGTTACTTATGGCAAGCCCTTTTTAATGCTCAGTTACCAGTTGTCGACAATGGCTTTTTGATGATTGCCATCTATAACGATCAAGGTGTTATTTCATCCTGCTGGAAAACAATAAAAAAGTCCTATTGCTCAAATAAAATTTCAAAACTATTTTTAACCGCTATTTTTTACACCCTTTTCTTCATCAGCGGATTTCTCATAGATATTGTCCAAATCAAAAGCCCTACAACCCGCTATAAACAACATATAAGAAAACGGGGCATGTCTCTAGTGCATGACTGGAAAGATTGGTTGGGGGGCTACCCGTATGAACCTGCCAAACCGGAACAGGTAATTATGTTTTATCAAAACCTTGGATTTACCCTGTGTAAATATGAGGCTACCCAACATGGATTCGGTAACAATCAGTTTCTTTTCCAGAAGCAATCACAGCCAATAGAGAAAGTATAGTCTTAATCGTTTCAGCAACATGCTACTTCCAAAACGAAGAAAAGATGATTCCGCCTTTTTTACGGAGCATTTTAATGTGATAGGTCCTTTTGATGATTAAATAAAAGTTATCCACATCAATGGTGGAAGTCAAGACCAGATGCGATAAAAACTTATCGAGACTATTTACAAAAAATACTATTGGTTAGATTCTAACCACACTTTATTTTTAAATATTCCATACAAGAAACCCTCTCGACCAGACGATAAAGAGATTTTTGATTTTTCTATAACTCATTATACTGACATTTTAGAGGAATTTTTGTCTGTTTAAGCATTTTAAACACTCTCATGCATCCAGAATTTAAGAAAGCGTTTATATTTGCATTAGTAGGAATTTTGAATACAACAATCGGTTTACTATCAATATATATATTTCGAAAGGTGACCGGAGATGAAGTACTGGCTAATATTTCAGGATACAGCATAGGTTTTGTCATTAGCTACTACCTTAATGGAAAATTAACTTTTTCATCCAAGATTACTTGCTTAAAAACCTTTCTTAAATTTTTATTTGCATTCTTATTTTCGTGGTCGGTAAACATTACGATCGTATTATTTTTCATTGACCAAAAATACTCTCCCGAGTTATCACATGTCATCGGAATGCCTGCCTTCACTATAATTTTTTATTTGTTATCAAGATTTTACGTATTCACAAATCCGGAAGTACGCAAGAGATACAGGAAAATATAATGCTAATAATAAATCCGCGGCTTGTTAATAACTCATCTTTGAAAAATTAATTTACTTTGCTCTCGATCAAATCCGGCAAGCCGCTCATGCCCTGCGGGCATGCCGCAATGAAGAATTAGAAAAAAAATCAATACTGTATCCTGTTTATCTTAAAATAAACTACTCCCCCGAACTCACGAGATAAAAAGAATGCTCACCGATACCAGTAACTCAATCGATAACTCACAATCAAAATCCAGGCTTTTTATTCTTGTACTTCTAGCCTATTTAACCTGGATGATTGCCGCCTTCTGCGGTACAGGTGACGACACTTACTGGCACATCAAAGTCGGCGAATGGATTCTGAACAATCGCCAGATTCCAACAACGGGCATTTTCTCGTATACCGCAGCCAATATGCCCTGGGTTTCCCATGAATGGCTGTCGGCCATCCTATTATATGCGGTCTTCAGCATAGCTGGATGGCCCGGACTGGTCTTTCTCGCGACCTTGGCAATAACCTTGGCAATGTGGCTATTGTTCGATTTCTTAGTTAAAAGAATCAGCATCAACATCTGCATTATTTTTGTGCTGTTCGCTTACTTTTTGCTGACACCTCACATCATGCCCAGGCCACACATCCTGATTTTACCCATCATGGTGTTTTGGACGGCGGAATTGATTAAAGCCAGCGAAAACCAAACGCATCCGCCCTATCCATTGGCGCTTGTGATGGTCTTTTGGTCGAACATGCACGGCAGTTTTATCATGGGCATTCCTTTTATACTTTATTTTGCGGCCGAATCCGTCTTGGCCATTAAAGACGGGACCTTACGGCTTAAAGAATTGCGGCATTGGCTGCTATTCTTTTTGCTCAGCCTGTCGGCACTGCTGATCAATCCCCATGGCATCGATGGACTGCTGCTTCCATTCAAGCTGACCGATCAAACCTATGTGATTGATCACATCGTCGAGTGGGCTTCTCCCAATTTTCATGGCTTCCAGCCGCTGGAGTTCTGGCTCTTGGGATTTATTGGACTTGCCTTATATAAAGGCTTGACCCTTCCCCCCTTCCGATTGATCTTTCTGCTGGGCCTGCTCCATCTTTCACTCAAATATATCCGTTTTGCCACCGATCTGCTGCCGTTTTTATCTCCCTTGATCCTGGCAGCCCCGCTCAGCAAACAGCTGAATCGGCCGGCCGATTTCGCCATCGGCTCACTTTATCCCAAAAATATAAAACATTGGTTAGCTATTGGCTTATATGTGGTTGCTCTATCGTTCTACCTTCCCGGCAGAACGGTAGAGACCAAACAGAATGTCCACTTGGGGAAGCTGCTCACCGCCTTACAGGATGAAAAAGCTGTTTTAGGTAATGTATTAAACAGCTATTCGCTCAGCGTGTATTTAATTCACTACGATTACCCGGTGTTTATCGACTCACGCGGTGAGTTGTATGGCGATGCATTTATTGAAAAACATTTTAAGACAACCTCGCTCGAAAAAGGAGCCCAGCCTCTGTTGGATATGATCAAAGAGTACAATGTCTCCTGGACAATTTTTGAAACCAATTTGCCGATCAATGCCTTTCTCGGCGAACGGCCTGAATGGCACCCCATTTATTCTGATAAATTCTTCACTATTTATTTAACCCAAAGTAAAGACATTAGCGAGCAGACAAAATTGGAGTTACAAAAAATCAAAGACAGCCTACCCAAGGATGACGAAGCCAATGACTTGCCTTTATAAGCCGCAACGGCTTTAAATTCATCGATATCCCCCTCCCCTCCGCAAGCTGACGTGGAAATGTTGGGCAACGATACTGGGGACCAGATTTTACTCGTTACCACGCGGTGCGCGGGAAGCAGAAAAAATGTGGTACGCTGTGCGAACCCTTAGCCGATGCCTCACACCATGCTCACTGACGAACACTACCAAAATGCAACGCAAACCTGGTTAAAAACGGTCATCATAGAACTGGCTTTGTGCCCGTTCGCCAAACGCGAACTGGATCGGGGCAGTATACGTTTCGCTGTCGTCCGCGACACGGAAGTGGAAAGCTGCCTGCTCAATTTGATCGATGAATGCGGCCGACTGGATGCCGATCCCGACATAGAAACCACCTTGCTGATCTATGCCGGTGCGTTTGCCCGCTTCGACGATTATCTGGATTACCTTGGGCTCGCCGAGGCCCTATTAGCCGAACAAGGCTATGAAGGCGTTTACCAGCTCGCCAGTTTTCATCCCGATTACTGTTTTGAGGGCGCCCCGCAGGACGACCCCGCCAATTACACGAACCGCTCGCCCTACCCTATGCTGCATCTGTTGCGGGAAAGCAGCCTCGACCAGGCACTCGCCCATTACCCGCATCCTGAAAATATTCCGGAAGCCAACATTAAACTCACCCGACAATTAGGACTGACTAAAATGCAGGCCTTGTTGCAAGCGTGTTATCGGACCGGGAAACCATAGGCTCTGGAATTGCTCTTATGGCTTGAATCCAAGTCTTGATGCAAGATAGTTCCTGGCTTTGCTCAAACGGCTAAATGGCATCGGCCTTTTCTGGTTCACACGCGCCGGTCAAACATGCTTTTTATACCCGACTTTTTGATGCGTTGAGATGCCAATGCCTTTTGAATTCGGCTGCTGACTTCATTATTAGCCGTGGAAATGTTGGGCAACGAGACCAACGGTCGGGGCTTTACGAGTGCATGGATGCAGGAGCAATTGCCGAGGCGAAGCCGTTGCCCAACTCAACATTACTTGCCGGAACTATGCGTTAAATAACTGGCGATCAAGTTGCGGTAGTCAGGAATATGGTTCGAAAAAAGCGCCCCCAGTCCTTCGACATCATTTCTCCAGTCGCGGTGCAGTTCGCAGGCGACGCCAAACCACGTCATCAACTGCGCCCCGGCCGCAGACATTCTATCCCACGCCGCATTCCGTGTGATTTCGTTGAAGGTGCCCGAGGCATCGGTCACCACAAACACATCAAAACCCGCTTCAATCGCCGAGAGCGCAGGGAATGCGACGCAGACCTCGGTGACGACGCCGGCAATGATCAACTGTTTCTTGCCGGTTGCCTTGACCGCCTTGACGAAATCCTCGTTATCCCATGCGTTGATCTGCCCAGGGCGCGCAATATACGGGGCTTCAGGGAAGGTCTCCTTTAGCTCGGCAACCAGGGGGCCGTTCGGGCCGTTTTCAAAACTGGTCGTCAGAATGGTGGGTAGCTTGAAATACTTGGCCAGGTCTGCCAATGCCAGGACGTTATTCTTGAACTTATCCGGATCGATGTCGCGGACCAGCGACAGCAGTCCTGTCTGATGGTCCACCAATAGAACGGCCGCATTGTCTTTATCAAGACGAGTATAAGGCTTTGCCATGATGCTTCTCCTAAATGTCATGTTGAAGTGAAAGTTGCCGAACGAGCAGTTGGGTTAAAGACCATCCCGTTCGGCGGGTTGAATATATCAGTTAGAGGCAGGAATCCTGCCAAACTTGCCCGACTTGTAATCCTCTATCGCCTGCTGGATTTCGTCCTGGGTGTTCATCACGAACGGCCCGTAACCCACGACCGGTTCGTTAATCGGTTCCCCGGCAAGCAATAACAGTTTTGCGTCAGCGCTGGCTTCGAGGTCCAGGTAATCGCCGGCCCGGTCCAGAATAACGAGCTGAGCCTCTTCCGCAAAACGGTCGCCATTGATCCGAACGTTTCCACTCAAGACGACCAGCAAGGTATTCCACCCAGCAGGCACGTTTATCCTGGATTGGCCTGGAGTCAGCCGTATGTCCAGCACAGTCATCGGCGAAAACGTGTGAGCCGGTCCGGTCGCACCGCCATAACTGCCGGCTATCACCCGCACTGTCCCTGTGCTATGAGGCAACTCGACCTCCGGAATGTCCTGATTCAGGATGGCTTGATAGTGTGGCCGAGCCATCTTGTGCTCGGCCGGCAGATTGACCCAGAGCTGAACCATTTCAAGCATGCCGCCCGCTTGGGTAAAGCTTTCGGAGTGAAACTCCTGATGCAAGATGCCGGACCCTGCAGTCATCCACTGCACATCGCCCGGCCCGATCACGCCGCCCTGTCCGGTCGAGTCCCGGTGCGCAACTTCGCCCTGATAAACGAGAGTGACGGTTTCAAAGCCCCGGTGCGGGTGGTCGCCGACACCGCGCGGCTTATCGGCTCTCTCGAATATCGCCGGCCCCGCATAATCCAGAAGAAGAAACGGACTTACCCTGGCTGTCTGGCCGGAATCATATGAAAACAACGAACGCACGGGAAAACCATCACCCACCCAGTGTCTTGAAGGCGAGCTTTGAATCGCGATGACTTTTTTCATGGCTTGCTCCTGATATATGTGATTGACGATTGCAGTATATTGATAAGACAGTGTATTGTGTAGATGGCAAAAATAGATTAAATCGTTCTATAAATTGGACAATAGAACCATGCAGGACCTGAACGACCTTTACTACTCTGTCAAAGTGGTTGACCACGGCGGCTTCGCCTCTGCCGGCCGGGCACTGGGTATCCCCAAGTCGAAGTTGAGCCGAAGGATCGCTCTATTAGAGGACCGACTGGGAGTCAGATTGATTCAGCGCTCGACCCAGCGTTTTTCGATTACCGAGATTGGACAAACTTATTACGAACATTGCAATGCGATGCTCATTGAGGCCGAGGCAGCTCAGGAATCGATCGATGTCACGCGCGCCAAACCGTGCGGAACGCTCAGAATGGCCTGCCCTCCGGCGTTGTGCACGCTCATGTCGGAAGCCTGCTTGCCGATTTTATGACCTTGAATCCCTTGGTTGCGATTCATCTTGAGGCAAGCAACCGCAGGGGCGATCCGGTCGGAGAAGGCATTGACCTGGCAATCCGGGTCCGTCAACCGCCGATAGAGAACAGCGATCTGGTCATGCGTATTTTCTCGGATCGCCGGCAATGCCTGGTTGCCAGCCCTGCCCTGATCGAAAGATACAGCTTGCCAAGCGCTCCGTCGGATCTGGCTGAACGGCCGAGTCTGTCGCATGGGACGCCTCAAGATGAACACGTTTGGATTCTGTCGGCCCCGGATAACGCACAAGTCTCATTTCGCCATAAGCCAAAGTTTATTGCGAACGACATGATTGCCCTGCGCTCTGCGGCCGTTGCGGGGATTGGGTAGCTAAGCTGCCCGCCATGTTTATCCAGGAAGAACTGGCTGACGGGACGCTGGTCAAGGTGTTGCCGGAATGGGCGCCCAATCGGGAAATCATTCATGCGGTGTATCCATCGCGCAGAGGCTTGCTTCCCTCCGTGCGAGCGCTGATTGATTTTCTGTCGGAACGGTATGGAAATTTGGACGAAAAATAGGCGTAGAAAGTCCGGTCCCGCGTGCTCCTTCAATGATGAGGGAGGCAACGGTCTGACCTACATTCAAGCGGCTGAAGGCTGGTCGTATTCGACGGGCATCAAGGATCTACACTCGCGAGATTATCGGTCGGGTGCTGAGGCGCATGCCCCTTTCTGGTTCCCACGCGCCACGCCTGGAAATGCAGTAAAGATGCGCCAGCGCCGCGAGACGGAACGCTGGTGCGTCCCGCCCTCGGTTACTACATGGAACGCGGGGACCAGCAAAATGTTTATTTTTTAATTTTTTTATAGTTTTCCTCGCTTTCGCGCATCACTTTTTCACCTTCTGCAATCATTCGCCTACCTTCATCAATTTTATTTTGACCTTCGGCGACTAAAGTATTGCCGCGATCAACCAATTGCTTGCCCTGTTTCCATCTATCACCCAAGCTGGCTATGCCTTGGCTTTCGCGCAGCATTTCTTCTCCGGAAAGGATGGTCGCCGGAGCTGGTTCAGGATTCGATGCACAGCCGCTAAGCACTAAAATTAAGCTAGCGATAGTCAGATTAGGCCGGGTAGTGAAATGATTTTTCATGATCAGTTACTCTAAATGTTATGGACTTATAAAAAGGCAGTTAATTTTACAAAAAAAGCTTTGCCTTTGCAGGTTCGATTGGCCGCCCCGGACGATTGGCCCTAGACCCGCATAGACCACAATTGGGAGGCGGAACGCCTTGATGGAGAGCCGGTCTGGGCGCACACAGTCAAACACAGGAAGAGCGATGCCTTGCCAGCAAAGCCAGCACGCCTCAACCACATTCAGACCCCTCCGCGGGCAGTGGGCGAAAACGATCCCGATTGTTGACTGCAGGCCTGGTTATGAGAACGCAGTCATTTTCGACCAGTAGTAGCTTTCCGTCCGGTTGATGGATCCCCAACCCCGCCTCCTCAGAACATATTGAGCGCCTGAGGGCAAATTTTTCGTCGCGTACAGAGAACAGCTCTTTTGCGGCTGTTATGGAATCAGCCTATGCCACTAGATGTGACTCATTCCATTGAAATAGTAATTTTCATGAACTTGCCATAAAATATTAAGTCTCACTTACGCGGAAAGCTAATGGATAAATCGGAGATGATTTGTCTTTAAATAAGCGAACCATTATATGCTAAAGCGTTAGTTTGCAGATAATGGATTAATTTTTTTAACAAACTAAAAATGAGGTGTATTATGAAAATTAGACAAATAATAACGGCAGTAACGCTTTTGCTGTTGGCTACGGGCAGTGCTTTCGCCAGACCCGACTTCCGCCAACACATCCAGCGCGTGGGTTCGCACTCCATCCCGCACCCGCAAAATCATGCGCGCGGCAGTTCCAACAGCAGTAAGGGTGGAGCATCCTATACAGCACCAGAAATTGATGCGGTCTCCGGAACCAGTGCGATCGCTTTGCTAACAGGCGTTTTGTTGCTAGCGGGTGAAAGAGCTAGATCTAAACGCTCTTAACATTCCTCGGCATTAAGATTGGAAGCCGGGTCAGAACGCAGTTTTCTGACCCGGTTTGTCTTTAGTAAATCATGCTCCCTGTTGTTTCGACGAAACCATTCTTCGACAAGCGCTTTAGCCCCGAACGCAACGAAGGTTCAGACCTAAGGGAATCGATGTTTCAAGCGCCTAAATTATTTTATGCACATGGCTTTAGTGAATGAATTGTGATGCAAGGTTACGTACTCGCCCCCCCGAAGAAGTTTGTGATTCGCTGGATTTTGCTTCTGGTAATATTCGCACTCGAACTCGTGGTGTTAACCGCTCGGTATGAAGTGCCTCCTCTCTTGGCAAATGATGCCAATTGGTCAGCGTGGCTGTTCCATTTTTCGAAAGAGATTTGGCCGGCAGTTCTCTGGATTATCGGTGCTTATCTCATTATCCTCAGCCCTCGGATTAGGATTATTCGCAACGATTTACTGAACCACCTGGTTGAATATCGCTGGCAGGTCTGGCTAGTATGCCACATCCTCGCTCTCGCTGCGTTCGCAGTTGTCACCGCGCTCATCTTTGAAACACCTACCAATCCCGCCCATCTTTCGGCGCCCTGGTTTTCTGGTTGGTTTGCGCTGGCAAGCGCAACACTGCTGTCATGGTTGCTCGCCCTAGCTCCTGGATATTTTTGGCTGCGGCTGGCTCGCCAAGAGTGTGCGGCATTGCTCTTGGGATGTCTATTGGGAATAGGCGCCTGGATTCTCATGCGAATGCTCGGTCAGTATGAAACTTCCATTCTCTGGCAAAATGAATTTTGGAACTCTCTGGCCATGCCTACCTTGCAGCTCGTCCATTCGCTGCTTGGCTGGTTTTATGCTGATCTCGTCTATCAACCGGAGACATTTCTTTTAGGCACAGACTCTTTCCAAGTAGAAATCAGTTACGCCTGTTCGGGTATCGAAGGCATATCCCTGATTACTATATTTCTCGCCCTCTATCTTTGGCTATTTCGCAAGGAGCTACGCTTTCCGCAAGTCTTCTGGCTTTTCCCTCTTGGAATAATCGTTATCTGGCTGGCCAACGCCGTGCGCATCGCCATGCTGATAGCGATCGGCGCATCCGTCTCCCCTGAAGTCGCACTCAAGGGATTTCACGCGCATGCAGGCTGGATAGCCTTTACTCTTATTGCAATCAGCTCGATTGCTCTATCGAACCGATTGCAGTTTTTTGCCGTTACCGAGCCAGACTTGCCCATGGTTAAAGCCAACAAATCTCTTGCCGCCGCCCTGATCGTTCCTTTCTTGGTTCTGATGGCGGTCACGATGATTACGTCAGCTTCCACCTTCGGCTTTGACATCCTATATCCCCTACGCGTTGTGGCTGTCAGTATACTGCTTTACTATTTTCGCAAGTCCTATAATAGCCTCAGTTCGAACTGGACTTGGCAAGCAACCGCCATCGGAACTGCTGTATTCATAATCTGGATGTTACTGGAGCCAAATGTTGACAGCAGCAAGACTCCCTTATCACAAGGCTTGGCGGAACTTACAAGCGAGTCAGCAGCCATTTGGCTGATTTTTCGTGTGCTCGGCTCGGTAATCACCGTGCCTTTGGCCGAGGAACTTGCCTTCCGCGGTTACTTAATCCGTAAGCTGATTGCGAAAGACTTTGAAAATGTACATCCCGGACAGTTCACCTGGTTTTCGTTCCTGCTCACATCCATACTTTTTGGACTACTGCATGAGCGCGGGGTTGCTGGCACTCTGGCCGGGATGGGTTATGCTTTGGCCCTTTACCGCCGTGGGCAACTGGGAGACGCCGTCATTGCCCACATGACGACTAACGCGCTGATTGCCATATTCGTCTTGTCGCAAGCAAGATGGTCTTTATGGTCATGACAAATCACTCCTCTCCACAACTTTTGATCATAATGCTATGGGCTCACGAAAAACTTTTCTGATTGTCGGCGGTGGTTTGGTCGGATTAGCCACGGCTTATCGGCTGCTGGAGCGATTCCCGCAGGCAAACGTCACCTTGCTTGAGAAAGAGTCTGCCGTCGGTGCGCACCAAAGCACGCACAATAGCGGCGTCTTACACGCGGGTCTCTATTATGCACCCGGTTCAGCCAAGGCAAAATTAGCCGTAGCCGGCATTCAGCAAATGACAAAATTTTGCCGTGCGGAAGGTATCCCACATGAAATCTGCGGCAAGCTCGTTGTGGCCGTGACATCCGAAGAACTGCCACGGCTGGATGAATTACTCCGGCGCGGTATCGCCAACGGACTGCAAGGGTTACGGAAAATCGATGCAACTGAAATGCGAAAAATCGAGCCCTATGTCAATGGTATCGCCGCCGTGCATGTGCCTGAAGAAGGCATTGTCGATTACCGGCAGGTCTGTGATCGACTGGCTTTCCGTGTACAAGAAAGCGGCGGGCACATCGTCACGGGCGCAAAAGCCACAAGTCTCGAACGCAAAGCCAGGGGATGGATCGTCAGCACGACGAAGGAGGAATTCAATGGCGATTTTCTAATCAATTGCGCAGGGTTGCAATGCGACCTCGTCGCCAAACTGGCAGGCGAGCAGCGAGATATACACATTGTTCCATTTCGCGGTGAATATTACCTCCTCAAACCGGAAGCCCAGCATTTGGTGAAAAATCTGATTTATCCGGTACCCAACCCACAATTCCCATTCCTTGGCGTCCATTTCACACGGATGATTCAAGGTGGCGTGGAGACCGGTCCTAACGCGGTTCTCGCTTTTGCACGCGAAGGATACCAATTAACAAATTTTGACACCCGCGACATGCTGGATACGCTGTTTTTCCCCGGACTCTGGCGTTTTCTCCGTAAATATCCGGCTATGGCATGCACCGAGTTGATTCAGTCATGCAGCAAAGCACATTTCTGCCGTGCACTCCAGCGACTGGTGCCAGACATTCGCACTATTGACCTTGCACCCGGCGGTGCGGGTGTTCGCGCACAAGCGATGAAACCTTCGGGGGATTTTGTGGATGACTTTTATCTAGTAATACGGCAGGACGCCTTGCATGTACTTAACGCTCCAAGTCCTGCCGCTACAGCTTCACTGGCAATTGGCGAGTACATCGTTAATCAATTGTCGAACTGAAAAATTCAATTTTAAAACGCTGCCAGTAAGATTCTCGTTCAGCGCCTACCGTATGCGAAATAGTTGCGTTACAAATAGACTAAACTTATCCAAGGGTTACCATGCAGGAAACTCATTCAGTCAGTTCTTGTAACAAAATATTTCTTCTATTGACTTCTAGCAATGATACCCTTATAAATTGAATAAAGACCTGCTCAAAAACGTACGGGAAGAAATTGGAAATTTTCCTCAGCAAACGCCTGCAATGCCTCGTGACACCAAGAGAAGCTATCGCAATGGGATAGGACACTAAAGGGCTGATTTTCCATCAGGAATCGGGGGTTTGAAATCTTGCAGCCCCAGCTTGTTGGTCAATATATTGTTGAATTTACACGACGATTTAGGATAACTAGCAAATGAATACGTCCACCTCAAAGAGCTTGATATTTCCATATAATAATGGCTATGTTTTCGCCTTTTTTTTCGGCTGCATACTGTGGCTGTCCAATCAGGCTTTCGCCCTGGCTGGTGACAGTTACCGCCTTAACCCAGGCGACAAACTGGAAATCACCGTTTGGGAAGAGGAAAAATTGAAACAGGAGGTCGTGGTGTTGCCTGATGGCACGATTTCTTTTCCCTTAGTCGGGCATGTCGCCGCTGCCGGCAAAACGACCGAGGAGTTAGCCAAGTCGCTGCGGGAACGTCTGACTAAATTTATCCCCGACTCCGAAATAAATGTCAGCCTGATGGCGGCCGAAGGCAATGTTATTTATGTTACCGGTCAGGTCACTAAGCCGGGGAAATTCATAATGAAAGGCCCCACCGATGTGATGCAAGCCTTGAGCATGGCTGAAGGCTTGACGGCATTTGCCAAAAAAAACAGTATTATCGTTTTGAGGCGTGAAGCAGACGGCCACACCCGCTCCTTTCCCTTCGAATATGGCGACGTGGAAGATGGCGAGAACATAGAATCAAATATTCTGCTGCAAAGCGGCGATACTGTCGTTGTACCTTGAATTATCCGAGAAAAGCATGTACTGCGACCGAAAAATAGCATTGCTTGTTGTAGCCTGTAGTGTTTCCGGGCAAGATGTAGACGCCGCCGAATGGGCTTTGGAAGGAGCCTTGGGGCAAGAGCTTCAGTATAACGATAATATTTCATTAAATCCTATCCGCAAAGATCCTGTTGTTGGATACCTTTTGACTCCAGGATTCCAAGCCACTCGAAAGTCAGGAGTGTTGGACCTTGCCTTTGGCGGACGGGCGGACATTCGTCGTTATGACGATCAGCGTTGGGATTGTGATAATTTTAACCTGGACGCTAACAACAGTTATCGGAAAAATCGCAGCGTTTTTAGCTTAACTGGGGGATACGGCGTGAGTTGCTCCTATAACCTACAGCTCACGGATACAGGCGTAATTTTGCCTAACAATCAGACTGAAAACTACCGGCTGGCTCCTTCGTGGACTTGGCAATGGACGGCTCGCGATCAGTTGATCCTGGATGCTTCTTACTCCAAAACAAGCTATAGCAGTACACAAAGCGGCATCGCTTTAAACAATAATTCATCAATTTTCAGCGGCAATGATAACTACACCGTTCACTTAGGTGGAAAGCATGAATGGAGCCAACGCCTCTCCCTAAATGAGAAACTCTATTTTTCCAACATCCAATACACAGGGTCGAACACTTCGACACAAAATCTGTATGGTTTTCAACTCGGTGCGGATTACAAAATTGATCGCTTATGGACAGTTGGCGCAGGCGGAGGACCCGTATGGGTTGACACCCAGCCCGGTTCGAATGATACCTCCTCTATACAGAATTCCTCGATGACGCTGGGTCGTGTCGCAAACATCAATTTAAACTACAATGGACAGGTGACTGACTTCTCTATCGGTTATTCTAACACCGTTAACCCAAGCGCTATCGGCCAAACGCTGCAAACCCAATCCGCCTTCGCTAATTATTCATACCATCTAACCCGGGATCTGATGCTGGATCTTTCTAGTAGCTATTCACTTAGCCAATCGATCGGCAAGTCGACTGATAATTCAAACACTCAGTTTAATCGCACTTACTTCACTGGGGCCGCCGGCCTTACCTGGGAACTCGAGAAACACTGGCAACTCAAAGGCAGCTACGTTTACCGTTGGCAGAATTACAAACAAGACCAGAATTTGCAAAATTTTAACGTAGGGACGAGTGATTCTAACCTCGTAATGCTTTTTCTAAACTATTCCTGGGATGGAATTAGAGTTTCCCGTTAACTTACCGATCCGGCCAGGCGCCTGCACTACTGCAGAGAAAAGATCAGCTTGACCCTCGGGCATTTTTATAACTTATCCTAACCACTTTACCGTGGAACTAAACTGCCTCTCTAACCCCGACGCAAAAACACCCATCCAGCCGGCCAGCTATAGATCCCTTGATACCAGTGCGCCCACATGGAAAACACCGTGCACATCATGAATGCAAAAATCAAGCGGTTTAGGTTTACTAACGCCTTATTTTCAACAACTGTGCCGCCTGTCGCCGCTTTAACCAATGGATCTAAGTCATTGTATTCGCTCAAACTAAAACTGATAAGACGGAACCACCCTAGTAGCTTTAAAACGGGTCTGGGAATCTGATCCAGGGAGATGAGATTGAGGAGAACTTGAATCGAGTAAACACCACTCAGCAAAACAGCCAGCGTACCGATACCCATCGCCAACAAGGGCGGCAATGCATAATAGCTACAGAAAACAACTGTGATTAAGGCAAGAAAAAGGAAACTCGTTTGTAAATTGGCATCAGTCCAGCGAAAACCGCTGAGCCTCCTCACAATTACGTAGATCATAAGTACATGAAACACATACGATCCAAAGAACGCGATACCGGCGCCTTTCAAACCGAAAGCACTTACACTAAGCCACGCAAGGCCAAGATAAACGACAGTCCAAGCCAACTCGGAAAATATAATCAGGTTTTGCACGCCTTTGGCCACGATAATGAAGCCCATAGGCCAAGAAATCACGCGCAGGGTCATACCCAAACATAGCCAGCGCAAAATTTCCACCGCCCCTTCGAATTTAGACGTATAAAAGAGTGCGATGACCAGTGGTGCGAATGTCAGGGTTCCTATCACACCCGGACCTGCCAGCAACAAACTGACATGGGCCTGCTCATTCACCACACGGTTGCATTCGCTGTTGTCCCTGGCGATTGCAGTTAAACGTGGATAAAAGTCCGCTCCCATAGCCTGCAAAATGAACCCGATATATAGACCTCCCAATGCCCAAGCCGCTTGGTACAACCCGGCAGCATCGAAACCGACCTTGCGAACGACGATGAGACGCACTACATAGGCAGCCCCGGTCATCAACAGACCACTGGCCATGAATGCGAAACCCAGCTTCAACATGGCGCCAGCCTCCTGTCTCACTTGGGAAGTTGATATTGAAGGTGTTTGTAATTGTATTTTCCGGCTATACCACCAAGATGCGATAAGCGACATTGCGGCAAGAAGCACCAGCGAAAGCACTAACCCATCTTCGCGAAAGAAATATACCACAGTGATACTGATGATCGCCCCGAAGAGCGTACCCCATACACCCATCTTAGCCATATCAGAAATGCAGCGCATCCCCTGAAGCAGTGCGCCCTGCCCTGCGGACACGAGACTGAAAAATACGGCAATTGACAGCAATGCGACAGCGGCCGCGTGTTGATCGTTGCCAAAAGTCAAGGTGGACACGGGCCCGGCAAATATGACCAGCACAGCGGCGCCAAGTAACCCGAGCAAGATTGATATGCGCCGCAGCACTACAGCAGTTCGCGCGATCCTATCAGTGTCGCTTGAACCAACCGCCTCGGCAATCTGCCGCACACCACTACTATTAATGCCCATGCCAGCAACGCTGATCGTAAGGTCCGAAATTGATCCATACAGGGCCATCAATCCAACGCCTGATGGCCCCAGCAACATCGCCATGACCTTGGTACGAACGATCCCGATGGCGATGTTCAGCAGAGATGAACCACCAATCACCGCCGAAGACTTCAAAATCTGTCCGTAGGTATGCTTCTCAGCCATGACGACTCCTGGTTAGCAAGATGATTTGCGGAATGGAGCCAAGCATCCGTTCGAAAACAGGTAACTATGGCTCCCACAAAAAGGCGCTTGCGAAATATCTTGGGCTCGCGGCGCCAGCTTTAGCAATGGTGAAAAGGAATATGACTTCGCAAAACGCATTTGTTGAAACCGAAGGTAATGACAAGTACAGCCAAGGTCAGTTTTGAGTCTCACCTGCATGCTATTGGTCCACACAAAACATGGAAAATCTTTGGGTTTGAATCTGTTAACGCTAATGCCTCGGGTACTGGCTCAAGGAATCGGTCACTGCTCCGGAACGGGGAGCACTGATGTGACAAAACACACATCGCTTGGACAGGAATGCGATTTATCGGCATGGCGCGTTCCTAATAAATTTCAGTATAGAGACCCTTTCCGGAGCATAGCATGGATAGTTAATCCGAATTATTCATAAAAATGGCAAGCTCCAATCTTAATGAGTGTTACACCCATAAAGCTTCGGAAGGAGCCATCCCATAAACTACCCTGTTTTCAGCCTGCTATCGGCCGTACAGCGTGCGCTTGCTTAGACAGCGGCGCGTCCTTCCGATTTGAGGCTGTTGCTCAAGCTCAGTATACATGGCCGCACCTTTGCCATAGCTTGCGGCTCGGCTCGGTAAAATGTTACGAAAAATGAGTTTCTTCAACAACCTATTTGCACGCAAGGACTCTATGCAATTTTGGATGGCTATGCAATCCAAGGATCCGTGATTTCCCCTAGCCCTGGCGCATCTGGGAACTACTCGACTTCCCGCCTCGAAACGAAAAATGCAAAGACGGTGGCATCAATCTCTGCATAATCAATTTTTTAATTTAAGATTTATTTAATGTTTGTATACTATCATCCTTCTTCAGAGATTATTAAGCTTTTTCTAATTTGTTTTTAAGGAATACACCTTATAGCCTTCTGTAAATGACTCATGCCGAAAAGAATACGCTTCGAGGACATGACGCACAGCCTGTGCAATGCCCCAATCCAGCATGAACTACTCTATTTCAAAGAAGCCAACGCTAGCAATCATTGGCCAATTCGACTGAGCGAATTCCTGATGGAAGACAAAAAAGAGATAGCGGCCACCGCGATTAACACTCAACCACCCAGATTGCTACGGCGAATTAGTATGGTCGAGCTTGCGTGGCTTTCCCGAAAGCCCGGCGGAACCAAAATAGAGACTCCGCCCGAAATAGCATCCGCCACCAACCTGCTCAAACGATTACGCGATTTTCGTAAAGAGAGTTGGCGGCTTCCTAAGCCTTCTATATCTTTCGCTCCGATTGGGAAACCAACAAGCGTCACGAAGGCTATCATTTCGCCCCCCCTGATATTGTTTTTGCCTAGTTCAGGTCGAATCGACGATGCGGGACTATCGATAAGCTGAAAAATTAAAAAACATGGGCAACCGCAGCAAAATTTTTGCTATGGATTGGCTTACCTAAAAAAATAACGTTGTATAGACACTCGAAACTAAGGTTAGTTTCAGATTGTTGATCCTGTTTTATGTCCTCCTGAAATGATCACGGTCGGCGAACAGGATCCCGGAACAATGGCTCTCAAATCATGATTGAGAACCTGGTAATCAAATTTTTATCGTATAGAGAGGTGTATAGAACTTAAATATTCAAGACTACCAAATCAAATCAAATCAAACCAAACTTTCAAAAAAATTCAAAAACATATTGATCTGATCCTTATTCGCCTCATCAAGGGATCCATGCCCTCCGTGATGGCTTTAGGTAAGTGCTTAACAACAAGCCGACCGGCATCGAGTTTCTGCCACGCGTATTAGCTTGCACCGTTTAAAACTATGCATGTGACCTTGTCGTTAAACGCTTAAAAATCACCAACCTCAGCCCGACTGATTTTATAAGTCTGGCATTCAGCTACTATCTAAACAATGAATATTTCCTTTAGTATGAGCACTTCCCTGCGTGAGCTATGCCCGCGCTTTTTATTAACCTTATTTGCCCTGTCTTTTTTCAGCGGCAATTTATTCGCGGGAACCGTAAACCTTGCCTGGGATCCCAGCACGTCCTCCAATGTAGGGGGTTATAAAGTCTCTTACGGCACCAGCAGCGGCAATTACACCTCAACCATCGATGTGGGCAACAAGACCAGTTACGCGGTCTCGGGGCTACAAGAGGGCGCTAAACTCTATTTCGCTGCAAAGGCCTATGATACGAACAAGACCACCGAAAGCGCTTTTTCCAATGAAGTCAATTTGACCGTACCTACCACGACGACGGCATTAACGGCGACTTTCACACCGGGAAGTCCCATTAGCGTGGTCCAAGGCGCGTCTATTACTTTCACGGATACCACAACTGGCACAGTGACGAGCAGGAAATGGGATTTACCCAACTCTAATGCTCCGAACTTCACTTCAACTGCCCAGGCTGTCACGGTGAGCTATCCTAACGTCGGGACATACAACGTCACTCTGACGGTAAACGGCAGCGCTAGCACGACCAAACCGGTTAATGTGACCGCTGCACCTACGACCTCAGGAACTACCTCAGGAACTACCTCAGGAACTACCTCAGGAACTACCTCAGGAACTACCTCAGGCACGACTTCAGGTACGACTTCAGGTACGACTTCAGGTACGACTTCAGGTACGACTTCAGGTACGACTACACCGACCAACGGTCTCGTAGCGGCCTTTGGCTTCGAGGAAACCAGCGGCACGACGGTTACGGACGCCTCGGGTAACGGCAATAACGGCACGATTCAAGAAGCCGTTAGAATCACCACCGGCCGTTATGGAAACGCGTTGGACTTTGATGGCGTCAACGATTGGGTCACCGTCAATGACAGCGCATCGCTGGACTTTTCAACCGGCATGACCCTCGAAGCTTGGGTGTATCCAATGTCACAGACAAATGGCGGCAACACGGTCATACTGAAGGAAACATCAGGGGCTGAGGTTTATGCACTCTATTCCGAAGAGGACACCAATCTGCCTGTATCTTATTTCAATGATGGCAGTTACCGTGCCGTCACCGGTTCGAACCGCTTGCCGGTGAATACATGGAGTCACCTTGTCGCGACCTATGATGGACAATATCAGCGGCTTTATGTAAACGGTGCCGAAGTCTCCAAGAGCGCAGCGAATACTCCGATTAAAACATCCAACGGCGTGTTGCGCATCGGCGGTAACAGCCTGTGGGGTGAGTATTTCGATGGCAAAATCGATGAAGTGCGGATCTACAATAGAGCCTTGTCGGCAACGGAAATCAGCTCTGATTTAAAAACTGCGGTGGGTGCTTCAAATAGTGTCTCTACACAGGAGAAATTTATCCTGGGTGACAAGAACGAAGAACCGTGGATCCAAAACGAACCGCAAGGTACTGCACAAGCGTTCCAGTCAACGCCCGCGCAGTCCGGCGTAGTATCCAGTGTTCAGATTTATCTGGATGTGAGCACCACCGCAACAAATTTGGTTGCCGGCATCTATACTGACAATTCCGGTTATCCGGGGACACTAATCGCAAAGGGCAATTTGAGCACGCTGAAACTTGGCGCGTGGAATTCGGTATCGATTCCTGATGCCTCTGTTACTGCTGGCAAACCTTATTGGCTTGCAATACTGGGAACAGATGGTCAAATTGGTTTCCTTGACCAAGTAGGATCGTCAACCGGTTTGATGGCACGCACCAGTCATCGTACGGTACTCACAGACTTGCCCGCTACATGGACAGCTTCGAGTTATGGATATAACACCAATGCGGCAGTGTCGATTTATGGCAACGGAAATTGACATCCGGCCATTGATCGCATAAACAGCATATAGGCATAGATGAAGCGGGCAGCACATTGGGTGAGGCTCGCTTCGAAGCTCAAACTTCACTCATACGCCTAGTTACCGCAATAGGTCTATTTAACAACTAGATCCGAATCATTTACCGAGGTAACGGTAACGGAGATAACTTATCCGCAATACAGACGAATTCAAAAGTAGAATTTTCTCGTATGATGAAGCGTAGGAGTGTTACTAACAAATATTAAATTACGGACATACCTATAAAACAGGGCAGTCTATTTTCTCAATACAAAGAAATACTTAAATGAATATTCATATATCAAAAAAAAATATCATCTTCTCGGAGAGCCTTATAAGGCGCCCAGAAAAGGAATTATTTTACTCTTTAACACATAGCTATACGAACATGAAAAGAACCATATTTTCACTAAAGTTTACAGCACTAATTTCTCTATGCATTTTGAGCTATGGCGCAGAAGCCGCAAATTGGTATGTAAGGCCCAATAGCTCAACTTACGGCACAGGAAATGGTAGCAGCTGGACCAACGCATGGAGTGGCTTTTCGGCAATTTCTTGGGGAAGCGTCTCATGCGGCGATACTATTTGGGTTGCAGGGGGAAAATATACGCAAAACCTAAGCCCTGCAAAAAATTGCACAAGCGGATCGCCTCTTACCATTGCCAGAGCTCGTAGCGATGCCTCGGCAAGTACTTCGGCAGCGGGGTGGAGCAGCAGCTTTGATTCAACAGTCGAACAGTATCTATCTTCTATAACTTTCGGCAGCTATAACTACATCACGGTTTCAGGTCGTTCTAGTGCAAAACCATCAGATTTCGGATCGTACGGATGGCTGATAAATTTCCCTGGCGTTACGCAGGGAAAAGGTATTGAATGGCCTAACGGTTCAACTGGCAGTTACATTACCGTCGAATACATGGAGATTCGAGGCCCAGACATCCTTGGATTTACTAATGACGGCCGTGGTGTAGATGATACCCCATTTTCAACTGCCACTAATCATACTTTTAGTCATGTAAAAATATCTGGATGGGAGTCAGGCTTATATGTTGCGGGAACAAATAACCATGTATCAGAATATATGGATATATCCCACATACAATCAGATGGCGTAATGCACCCTAATATATACTACTTATTGGGCACTAATAATGGGATAATTAGAAACTCACGCATATATCATAATTGCGCCTCTGGTGTTGGAATTGGATTTAGTGATGGCGGCCCATGGGATAATTGGAAAATATATGGAAACACCTTCTACGATAATACTAGCGCGTTTTGTTCTGGCATTGGGTACGTTCTTGGGATTCAAGACTCACCCATTACTGGATTAAAGGTATTTAATAATACATTCAGCAACAATGATGCAATCATAAATCCTGGCCCTGGCTGTAGTAGTGGCTGTGAAGTTCGGAATAATATTTTTCATGGAAAGGGCGGCACTCTTAGTCTGGGTACTGCAACAAATAATATATCTACCAGCTCCGATATATTCGCAAACCTGTCTAAACAAGACTATCATTTAACGTCGACGTCACCTGCCATTAATGCGGCCACCAACATCGGGTCTCCGTATAATATTGACATGGATAACATTACCAGGGGCGCAGACGGCTCATGGGACATTGGGGCTTATGAGTATACAAGCGGAGGATCCACCCCTTCCGTCCTGCTTGCACCGCCTTCCAACTTGAAAGTCATGCCATAGAGCACTTTACTTTGACACCCGCCCCTCGCTTATTAATTAACGGCTATATCGGTTAATCAAGGCGGGGGGCATACCGAGAAATAGAATACGATTTTGTTACAGCCTGAAATATGCTCCAAAGATTTGGATGATGCATATTCAGGCTGTTTTTTTAGTCGATTTTATCAAATAATTACCTGGATTTTCATCAGTGATGAACGTCTCAGCTAACCCTGACCATATCTGTTCCTCATTCCAACATAAATTCCTGGGATCCAGTCGATAGACAAATCACCCAGACAACCTGGTGAGTCATTCGGAACCGCGGAAGTCGAAGCTGTACACTGAGATGCTACAAAATCCAAAGCGCTTGGTTACGAGCTTACAATTAACTTTTTCCACCAGTGTGAAATTTTCGAGAGTTGTTCTTTTCTTAAATAGACTATTTTCTCTGGCTGTAACAGAGGACTTCGACCTGAAACGTTCCACCAAACATACCCACAGAAGCGGATGGCGCTGCCGATCAATACTGGGCTTTCCGCAATACGCCTCGCACACTTGAAAAATTCAAAGAAGGGATGAGACCCGAAAGAGGCATCCATCATTCCTAACCGAAACAATCCTCGCCATCTTCCATCCGAACTAGATGTCGGTCGATAGTGAAAAACAGGTAATTCTGGGCAGGCTATAACCTCCCAGCCCGCTATTTTTGCATCCACTTGGGCCAGCCAATCCTCTCCCCCGAAGTGCATTGGGATGTATCCCCCAATCTGCTCATAGCAACTGCGGCGGAACATTTGTATGCCACCTGCGACAGAATCCGGTGAATTGCTTTTTCGGCAAGCCCAACCACTCTTTGAGCGTTCATAGATGTAACCGCCAGCGATACCAAGTTTTATGTTACCCCCAAACTTGCATAGAATTTTCTCGTAATAATTTATCTCCTCAGGTGCGATGTCTGCATCCTGAACACCAATGAAGTCAAATTCGAGTTGCCGCGCCAGTTCGTATGCCGCGTTGATTGCCCTATCCTTTGATCCGAAACTACGCTTGCCAATATTATTAGTGGAGTAAAGACGAATGAAAGCATACGTATCCGTATAACTCTGCACAATCTCTCTAGTTTGATCTACGGAACCATCATCCATTATAAACCATGCCAGCGGAAGTATGCTTTGACGCAGTACCGATTCAATCGCCTTACTGATATATAGCTCCTCGTTTTTAGCGGCCGTCAATAAAATATAATTGCCATACATTTTGTCACCTGAATATGAATATATACCTAGATTATTGTTAAGTTACTACCATCAAGAACTACTCTATCACTCTTCCGATCACTTAGTCGCCGCGAGAATAGCAACGTGTGAGGCTAAAAAGTTAACTTTCTGCAGCGACAATGGACTTCAGCCCAGTCCTAAGCCTTCGTTCTCACCGGTTAGGGAAGTAAAGTCATCGAAACCGTGGAAAACCATGAATGACTTCGTAAATCCGAAAACCCTTTCCCTTACAATTGTTGCTTCAGGAAAAAGCGTGCGCAGTTCACGATATCTAATATTACGAACACAGGCAGACCATTGGATCGCCTTAGAATAGGGTCTGAGACGACCAAAAGACGTGATAGGCAAATGATATAGCAATCGTGCGCGGAATCGCATCGGCAAAAAGTGGAAGAAAGGGATTAAAGTCCGCCAGTCAACTGGGAAATAGTGATTAGGCGTCTGAACAAAATATCTTTGTCCTATGCGTCTGATCTCGTTTGCCATTCTCTTCTGGTCATCGAATGAACCGACATGCCCTATCACAGAATTTGACAGCACAACGTCGAATTCGTTTGAAGCATACGCTTCCATACTAAGTGCATCGCCTACCTGTGAGCAAAAATTAGGCGGAAGATTGTACTGCCGAAATAGATTCAGAAGAGTGACGTGAATCTCCCCAAGGTGAGTGTAGTCAAGTATCTCCCAGAAACCGAATTCACCACCGACGTCAAGAATCCGTATCGGAGGATGGAGTCTCTTGAGCAAATGCGCAAGTAACCGGAATCGATTTTTGCGGCAGCGGTTTTCAAACTGTGTAACAAACGTGGGTTTTTGCATGCGAGAAGGACCTCACTTTACCTTGCTATTGGCAGACCGAGCTGTCGGATTACAAACTGGCATTATGATCACTGGTATCCAACATCATCCGGTCCAGCCTCACCGTGTATTAATTGTATCAGTTCAAGTCTATAGTCCAGGGTCATTAACGTTTGAAACCGAGATCATTGAACTTGCACACAAATTGGTAGAATGCCGTTAGAGTCTTCATGGACTATGGAAGACGTTATGATAAGAGTTCTCAGCAAAGTCTGTCCCAGCAGAGACTTGTCGACCTCCCTCCATCCCGATGCACAAGGACTCCCCTCCTGCTTTTACTCCTTATCATACAAGTTTGTCGAAAGGGGCAAATATGGCTTTGACAATCTCATCCGATCGGAGTTTAAACTTTAAAGTGCCAAATCAATAATCAAATGGGATGTTCCACTTAATCAACTGTTCAACTTTTCAACTTTTCCAATCCACCTCTCGAGACGGGCCTAGGCAAGTAATAGACACTACCCGACTGATATTGAGTAAGTCGGCCTGACGGCTAATTGACAATTTCGCGTGACGGTCTATCATCGCTTTGCGGTCAGCAATCCAGCCTAATTGAGCGCGTCCTCTAAAAAAATCATTTTCCAGCGCCAACTGGCCGATCTTGGCATGCAACGCCTGCAGATCGATAGCGGGCGGCGCCGATTCTGTGGGTTTACCAAAGACCTCTGGCGCGCGTTCCGGTCCGTCAGTTGCCGTTTCCCACCACAAGGGTGGTCTAGGGACAGTCGGTTATCTGGTTCGGGTGAACCTCGAATTCCTGCGTGAGTTGCGCCTGGGGTTTTATCGCTCGCCAGCGCTGCCATGGCGACTTTGGCTTTGAAAGCCGGTGAATTTGCAGGGCAATTGCACGAACAGAATTTGCTAATATACGCTGGACGAGAGAACATAAGTTTCTGCAAGACTAACCCGTATTTTGTACAAATTCTGCGCAGAATAATCTTCGGTTAAGACTATGGATGGCATAAGAAGAGGCTTTTGTAGCTATCTATATTAGCAATTACTGTTCATGCAATCGCCCTGGGTGAATGTGTTCTTCTCGTTTTGATTGACATCTTCTGCTCCGTTTTACCGTCCTTCTGGACATTCAAAAGTAGCAGGTGTTCCACTTAACCGGCTGTTCAATTTTTCCGGTACCACCTCTAGTGTAGCCATATCACAACTCTGAACTAACACAACTTAAAGTGGTCTTCCTTGTATGAATAGTATTGTCATAATATTTCTGCTGGTTGATGCGGTCGCGCTATTACTGGTAAGCCGACGGTGGGCGCCCCTGCCGCTTTTAGTAGGAACATGTTACATTCCTGCATACTTGAATATTGACCTGGGGCCATTCCATTTTACCGCTGTTAGAATCCTGATTGCAGTTGGTCTCGTACGAATGATATTGAGACAAGAATTCCCTGTACGTCAAATCAATAGTCTAGATCGGGCTATGATAGCTTGGGTCGCCTGGCTATTGTTTAGCGGTTTTTTCCATAAGGATCCTAGCTCTGCCTTCATTTATCGCATTGGTCTTGTTTATGATGCATGTGGAATCTATGTGCTTATTAGAAGCTTTTGCAGAAATTTGGAGGATATTAATGGCGTTTGCCAACTTACAGCGATCCTTTTAGCACCTCTTGCGATGGAAATGATTAATGAAAAGATAATGGTAAAAAATCTTTTTTCTATTCTAGGCGGCGGTGACATACCCCTCATCCGCGAAGGCAAAGTCAGAGCCAATGGACCTTTCGCACACCCCATCCTTGCTGGTACAGCAGGGGCTGTTTGTCTGCCTATGATGATAGGACTATGGCATCTACATAGAAAAGCAGCCTTAATTGGCATTGCCTCCTGTATTATTATTATTTTTTCTAGCGCCTCTAGTGGGCCCATTTTGAGTGCGATGGCGGGGATCTTTGCACTTTCCCTGTGGCATTACCGGTACTTAATCCCATTTCTTCAGCGGTGGGCTATACCGGGATATGTTGCCTTGGATTTGTATATGAAAGACCCTGCTTATTTCATTATTGCCCGTATCGATTTGGCCGGTGGAAGCACTAGTTGGTATCGATGTAGACTTATCCAATCAGCCATTGAGCATCTTTCTGAATGGTGGCTAACTGGGACGGATTATACTCGCCATTGGATGTGGGTAGTTGTAAATTGGAGCCCTAATCACACAGACATTACCAGCCACTACATTCAAATGGGCGTGGTGGGAGGTCTGCCGCTATTGCTGCTCTTCATGTATGTTTTGTTTATGGGATTTAATGGCGTAACAAAGGCCTTACAAAACGAAGACAATAATTTGCCTAATTCCCAATTTATGATATGGGCACTCGGAGCCTCTCTATTTGCCCATACAGCAACATTTGTTTCAGTTTCTTATTTTGATCAATCTTTTGTTTTCATTTACTTGACTCTTGCAGCAATAAGCTCAGCAAGTACTATTTTTATAAAAAATCAGAATTTAAAATGGGATAACCCCCAATTTTCTTCTATAAAAAACCTAGCAATATCGTCGAACAGAAGTAACAACGGATTATTAACCAATCATCCACAAGATAAAATCAGTTTGTTTAGCCGACAAAAAATCCGCTAATACAATTAGGTCATATTTTTTATTTCATTAATTTAATATAGACCAGGCACTTTGAGAAAAATCAAAATTTAATGCTTTATTATTTTATTTACACATAATATGGAAGCGTAATGAAACGAATCGGTATTTCAGCACCTTTAATATCACAAGGACATTGGAGAATGTTTGATGCTTTAGGCGAAATTTTTGGAATTCTCTTTGAGGAAGGCAAGCTGACCAAGGATAACCATTATGATGCGTGGCTTCACCTTGAAATTAATAGAGAATCGATACTACGCATTCAAAGTAGCAAGCTACCAAGTTATGCTGTTATGTCTGAAAAACATACTACCTATTGCGGAGAATTCTCTTCCATTAAATTTAATACTCACCTTTCCATCCCAGAAATACTTCGTAACCGCGAGATCCGTTCGGATGAAGCCATTCAGGTAAAAGGACTCCCTAACTGGTTGCAAAATACTGCAACTCTTGCGTATAAAGCAGACTCTCCAATATGGGCAGTTCATGAGCATCAAGACTGCCATCATCATTATGTCACATTAGCAATACCGGAGTTGAATAGCGATGATGAACCCGTCTTTCATCACTTTCAAGGCAATAAATTTTTAGCTTTACTACCATTTCTGACATTTTTACGCCATCTAACCGATGAAAACCGGTGGAATCCCCCTCCTTTACAAGCATGTTTCATGTTTGATGATCCGAATCTGCATTGGCCGACTTACGGATTTATGAATTTTTCAGAAATAGCAAAACACGCTGAGTTACATAATTATCATGCTTCTTTCGCAACCATCCCATTAGATGCTTGGTTTGTTCATAAGCAAACAGCTAGTCTGTTTCAAAAGCAGCACGATAGACTTTCATTGCTAATGCATGGGAATGACCACATCGCGGATGAGCTTGCAAGAAAAATACCGAATGATGAACTTAATAGGATGCTAAAACAGGCACTTTTTAGAATTGAAAAACTGGAAAAGTGTGCAAATATATCTGTTGCTCGGGTAATGGCACCACCACATGGAGCTTTCTCTGAGGACACTCTTAAGGAAATGTCATTAATTGGATATGAAGCTGCATGCGTATCCAGAGGATCCTTGATGCACCACAACAAGCAGGCTAGTTGGGTTCAGACTATTGGAATGCGCCCCTCTGATAATATCCTTGGCCTGCCGGTTTTTCCAAGATTTCGGATTTCAATGGATTGTCAGAACTCAATTTTAGTCGCAGCCCTTCTTCATCAGCCGATAATACCCGTTGGACATCATCAGGATGTGGCTGAGAATATGGATTTGTTAGCGCATTTATCGAACTTTATTAATTCGCTCGGAGAGGTGCGATGGACGAACATGACTAACATTTCCAGATCGCATTATTCAGAACTGATCGATAAAGAGATTCTTCACTTAAAAATGCACTCAAGGATAGTCGATCTTTCAATTCCAGAAGGAATTAAACATATTTTAATTGAGCGACCATGGCTGAAAGAAGGAACAATGGAGCCTTTGCTTATAACAACAACTGACGGATCCAAGAACATAGCACCTATTGAATTCAAAGAGCCAATCTCCATTTGCCCAGGCCAAAAAATTCAAATTATTTCCTCGACGATACCACAATATCAAGAGAACTGTGGCTCGCTTAATAAATTTAAGCCT
>Ga0208264_1000088_pt1 | contig 52008 bp, 44 predicted proteins | sample LakWasMet31_HOW6_2_FD_183873 | JGI IMG/M metagenome (GOLD analysis project Ga0208264, IMG submission 183873) | Freshwater sediment methanotrophic microbial communities from Lake Washington under simulated oxygen tension - Sediment Metagenome... | ecosystem: Environmental > Aquatic > Freshwater >... | reverse complement strand
CCAACTGCCGCCATTACGGGAACGCCTGGAGGACCTGCCACAGTTGACTACGCATTTTGTAGAGAAAGCGGCGCTTGCACTGGGCAAACCAGCGCCCAGTGTGCCATCAGCCTTGTACCAATGGCTTAGAAATTACAGTTTTCCAGGGAATATCCGAGAATTGGAAGGCATGGTTTTTGATGCCGTAGCGCGTTGTCAAAGTGCAATTTTGCCTTTGCATTCCTTTAAAGAAGCGACAGCGGCTGAACTTCAACCGATGGATGGTTTGGATAATCAACACAGCACTAGCTCATCAACAATAAACTTTCCTGAGCGCTTGCCTTCCATGAAAGAAGCAGAAGATACGCTAATCACAGAAGCATTAAAGCGCGCGCAAAATAATCAGGGCGTGGCCGCCAGTTTACTGGGCATCAGTAGGCAGGCTTTAAACAAGCGCATAAACCGGCGCGATGCAGAGGATTTTGAGTAATACTAAACCCAACACTATTTTAGGCAATTTGCCTGCGAGAGTTGAATATCAAGATTTAACCAATGCACGATATTGGCCACTTTCAGCCATACAGACATTAAAAATTCAACTTTTTTGACAGTCCGGTTCCTGTTTGCAGCCGTGCGTTGTCAGGGTCAGATGGGCCATTCGGCCTTACGTCAATTCTTAAAATCCCGATAATCTGTAAAACCTTATGTTGATTACCGCCCAACTGGTTACTATTTCCTTTTAATTCAGTTTGCGTGCTTGTGGCACGCTCAAAGATTTTCAATATTCGAGATGCAAGTTCCCAAGCTGGAGCTCGGGAACCAGGCTAAACCAAGCTTGCGGCTATTAGGTAGATTCAAACTTGGCTGCGACGGCGACTTAAAGTGAAAAGACCGACCACGCTGCCAAATAACCAAATTGCAGCCGGAACTGGCACTGGGGCTGGTTGTAAGAATCCACGAATCTCACCGCTGGTAACTGCCGAAGTATGGATGTTTAGATAGGCTTTGCCTGCCGCAGCGCCGGCCAGCAAGGCATTCATTGCTGAGCTGGCAGTGCCGCCATTATTGTTAACGAATGCACTGTTATAGCTGAATGATTGGCTAAGATCAAAGGTTTGGTCCATTTTACCTGATGTTACGCCCAAGGGAAAACTACTAAAGCTCGGAGTTTGAGTCGCTACGCCTGCACTTGCGATACCCGCGAGCGGAGTGCAGCAGTGGATGTGCGATGCTGTGGTGTTGCCTTCCAGGCCGCTAAAAGAAAAAGCAACCCGCATGGTGACCAAGTCCAGATCGAAAGTGACAGTACCGCTGCCAACACCAGGTGAACTATTAGGGGCCGCTTCGTTTGGCCCGGATAAATTGACCGTATAACTGACCTCATGGGCCACCGCGCCGGTGCTGGTTAAGCTTGTCGACAGTAACGCTAGTAACAACATAATGCTTTTCATTTAAATCTCCCTAAATACCAAAGTTGAATTAATGGATTTTGTGTCAAAAAACGTCTGCCAAAGATCTCAGTCCGCTATCTTCCTCCTAAAAGGCAATTAGATTGTCACTGGCTTTGATATGTATTGTCAATCAAACAAATAGTTAGATTTACTAAGGCTAAAAATTAAGCCGAGCTGGCTGGAGTTTGATGATCAGAATCTGATGACTCGTCCAGTAAACAGCGGGCCGAGATTAGCTTGAAACTGCAGCACCGCATTGGATGGCCGGTTTGTCCCGGACTGTGTCAATATATGTCATTTGGTATACTATCCCTGTGAGGGATCGGCTGAGCAAGGTGCCCCAGCAATTTTGATGCTAATCCACAGGCGGCTTCCTGATTATCACTGTGCAGCGCCAAAACTAAAAAATTCATCCCCACTAAAACATAGCAGTTCTTCCTTGGTAGCGGGTGCGTTCGAATGTGGCGCTTAGAAATGCTCGCTCTAAGGCTTTATCATTGAACGAAAGAGTCAATGGATTCATCAATTTCATACGATCAAGCATGGCAGGTGTCTAACGCCAATGATTGATATTTTCGTTCTAAATCAGGTTAATCGTCTGGTTTTCGCATTCCGTAGAATGCAGGCATATTTAAAATTATCAGCAGCATTTTGGAATCAAGCTATGATTCGATGAACCAGGCAGATTCTTTGTGGCGACCAATAGGCATCACAAAAAGCCAGGTATTTTTCGTTCTGTTTTTTTGACTACAGTAACGTTGGAGTACTGGAATATGAACGTATCATTACACTGTTTCACTCTATAAACCTGCTGGTGAATAACTTGATCTCCTGTAGTTCTTTACCAAATAGTCATTAATTTTTGCTATGTGAGAGTTTATAGAAAGTCCTATGGAACATCATGCCGATTTTTTTGAAAATATCATCCAGTCATCCGATGACGCTATCATCAGCAAAACGCTGGATGGTATAGTAAAGTCCTGGAACCCTGCGGCTGAAAGGATATTTGGTTACAGCGCTGCTGAAATGATCGGTCAGAGCATGATGGTATTATTTCCTCTGGATCGCCTTGAAGAGGAAAATATCATATTAGAACAGATTAAACTGGGACTCAATGTCGTGCATTTTGAGACTGAAAGGCTGAGAAAGGACCATCAGCTGATTCATGTTTCGGTCACTATCTCGCCTATTTACAATGATAAAAATCAGATTATCGGTGCGTCTAAAATTGCACGCGATATTACTGAACGCAAATTATACGAACTAGCCTTAGTTGCAAGTGAAAAACGCTTCGAAGATTTATATAACCACGCGCCTTGTGGCTACCACTCTATAGACCGAGATGGTCTTATCATCAATATCAATCAGACAGAACTGCAATGGTTAGGTTTCGCTAAAGAAGAGGTCATCGGTAAAATGAAAATTACCGACTTTTTCACTGAAGCAGGGAAACAAAAATTTAAGCAAACCTATCCCCGGTTTTTAGCTAATGCCCATGTTGAAAATTTGGAGTTCGAATTGATTGGCAAGAATGGCGTTGCTCGAATAGTAAGTATTAATGCCACAGCCATTAAAGATAACCAGGGTAATCTGATTAAAACACGGAGCGTTGCCCATGACATTACTGAGCTAAAGAAAAGCCAGCTGGTGATTCAATTGGAAAATCAGAAGAATTCTTTGTTGCTTAGCTCGGCCAGCGACGGCATTCATATTTTGGACTCCCAAGGCAATATCGTTGAATTTAGTGATTCATTTGCAAACATGCTGGGTTATAGTCGGGAAGAAATGGCTAACTTAAACGTCAGGGATTGGGATGCTCAGATCGAGCAAGAACAGCTAGTTCCGTTAGTTAACGATTTAATGGCCACCTATCAAACATTTGAAACGAAGCATCAACGTAAAGATGGGTCCTTGCTGGATGTGGAAATCCACGCCAAAGGCATTACCATAGTTGGAAAGCATTATCTGTACGCATCTTCACGCGACATTACCGAACGCAAACAAGCCGAACGTCGTCTTCATGACAGTGAGGAACGACTGGCATTAGCCTCTTTTCATAACGGGGTGGGTATTTGGGACTGGAACCTAGTTCGCACTCTATCATATCAATCGAGATGATTTTTCGGGAGCAGTCAGTGCCTGGGAAAAATCCTTGCATCCTGACGACCGTGAACGCTGTGATCAAGAAGTGCAAGAAACACTTTGTTATAACAAGCCCTACGATACTGTGTTCAGGGTGATTTGGCCTGATAGCGAAGTGCATTACATAAAAGCGGTTGCCAAATTATTTCACGATGAGACCGGCAAACCAGTGCGCATGTTGGGTACTAATATTGATATAACCGAGCGAAAAGCCCTTGAGGATGAGCTCAAACGGCAGGCTCAAATTGATTTTCTTACGGGAGTTGCTAATCGGGGTTATTTTATGCAGCAAGCCGAACAGGAGTTTAATCGCACTGCCCGTTATGGAAACAGTCTTACCCTGTTAATGCTGGATGTTGATTTCTTTAAGAAAATTAATGATAACTATGGACATAAAGCGGGCGACACCGTTCTGAAAAAACTGGCTGAAATAAGTTTAGGGACATTTCGTGAAGTTGACACAGTCGGCCGCCTAGGTGGTGAAGAGTTTGCCATACTGTTGAAAGAGACCAACCAGGAAGATGCTTTTAATGTAGCGGAACGATTACGGAACTCTTTTGCTGACGAACGAGTAGTGCTTGAAGATCACACGCTACCTGTTCATTTTACTGTTTCGATGGGATTGGCCACATTAACTATAAATGACAAAACCATTGATTCGCTTTTAATTCGCGCAGATAAAGCGCTCTATGAAGCTAAGAAGACGGGTAGAAATAAGGTTTGCATAGCTGGATAACAAGAAATTATTACATGCGTAAGCAGTTAACTGATGACACTGATTTGCTCATGAGAGTGTTTACGAAAGATTTACCATCAGAATTGATTTTTTATCACACATCATTGATTTACTCTAAGAGATACCCTGAGGTCATTGTCAAAAACATTTTTTAATGTATTGAATATAATATAATTCTTGACCAATAAGCCCTCGTGGTGTGTTATTGCACTTACAAAAAACGTTAGTATAACGGGCATTGGCCCAGTTGAAATGGTCCAATAAGGAGGCGTGAGGTCCATGCTGACCAAAATCAAGGCTAAAACGCCAATGGCCATTGCTGCGCTGAGCCTGGCAATAACAATAGCTGTTGCTTTCGCCATTGGCAACCAATTCGTGTTTCGCCAATTTGATTCACTGGCAACGCAGCGTCGTACCACATTGAATACCCGAATAAAATTAACGCAAACGATTTCGTTACTGAAAGACATTGAAACGGGGGCGCGCGGTTTTGCCCTTACGGCTAAGAACGACTTTTTGGCCCCCTTTATTGATGCCAATAAAAGCCTGATGCCTATCTATCAGGAGTTTAAACGTCAAGCAATAAGTGCTGATTGTTACAATGAGTCATGGAACGAATTGGAGACTCTTATGACTCGACGCATACAATTATCCGTTCAATTGATCGACGAGCGACGCTTGCGGGGAGTCGCAACGTTGGATGATCAGTCCTTGTTCTATGCAGGCAGGCAAATTATGGCTACTATCCGCCTAATGATTTCTCAGATAGACGCAACGCTTGAGCAACGGGTCGCTATTCTTAACACAGACATGGATCTACTGCGACAGCGCACAATATGGGGCGGTTGGCTATCCATGTTTTCCATTGCAGCGTTAATTGCCAGTGCCTCTTATCTGTTGAGCCTGGAAAGAGCCGCACGACGCTTGCTTGAGCAGGGATTACGTGACGCAAATCTGAATCTGGAACAACAGGTGGTCAATAGAACCGCCGCACTTACCGAGGCAAAGTCACGTCTTTCAGCCTTTGCTGTTGAGCAGGAACACCTTATTGAAGCCGAGCGGAAACGTTTGTCCCGCGAGGTTCATGATCAAATCGGAGCCACGTTCGCTGGTCTTAAACTCATTCTGCGAGGCCTGCCCGAAGCAGACATTCCAAGGGATCAACTGCAAGCTCTGCTGAAGGCGGTTGATATGGGTGTTGTCACGGCCAGACGAATTGCCACCGAGTTACGCCCGCCATTGTTGGACGATTTAGGTTTACAAGCGGCTTTGGAACAATTGCTGGATACCATGTCGCGTGGAGGTGGTCCCTTGGGGGCTGTGGATTTGAAAGGTCAAGATAGGCTTTCTCAGGATCAGGCAATCAGCTTGTATCGAATCGTCCAGGAAGCCGTTAGTAATGTCGTTCATCATGCCAAGGCTCGCCATTTTGTGGTCAGGGGTTACATCAATGGCGATGATGATTACCGCTTGATGATGACGGATGATGGTATCGGGCTTGGTGTTGTAGAGCCGCGAAAGGGTGCGCTTGGATTGGCTGGCATGCGTGAGCGCGCCGAACTCATGCGCGGGCGTATAACAATCGAAGACGGACCGGATGGCGGCGTATTGATAACCTTAGTATTACCACTTGAACCTAGAAAGAATGACAGCGCCGATGAAAATACTGCTGCTTGAAGACCACCCGATTTTCCGTTTTGGCGTTCGGCAATTGATTGTCCAGCGCTGGCCTGACGCCATTATCGTTGAGGCCGAGACCCTTGCGGCAGCATTGAAGATCATACGCGACGATCCGCCGGCTATGGCGATCCTTGATCTCAATCTGCCGGATGCGGAAGGTCTTGAAAGTGTCGTCCAGATTCGGCGCGCGTCTCCACAATCCCGATTGCTGGTTCTCAGCTTGAATGCCGAAAAAGCTTACGCTACCCAGGCATTGCAACTGGGTGTCCTAGGTTTTCTTAACAAACAGCATGCAGCTGACGAGTTGTTGGATGCTCTCGAATGTGTATTTGCTGGACGTCGTTATATCACCGCGTCACTGGCCGATCATTTAGCTGATCTATTCACAGGCAAAAAGGCCGACGTACTGCATATGGAACTCTCCGTGCAAGAACATAGGGTGTTGACACTTCTCGCATCCGGGCGACGACTTACCGAAATAGGCCAGTTGATGCATCTGTCGCCCAAGACGGTGACCACTTACCGTGCACGCATCATGGAAAAACTCGGGTTAACTACGAATGCCGATTTAATTCGCTATTGTATCGAGCATCAACTGGCCGCCGAGCAGGAGTAGGGTTTCCCCTACAAATAAATCAGCTCACACCTGCCTGGGATCAAGCGGAACACTGCTAACCAAAACACACAATTTCAACGACACTGTAAACACGCTATGAGTTTGCAGGAGAAAGTCATGAATATTGTCATCGTTGAAGATTCCGAGCTGGTTAAGAATGAGCTTACCAGGCTGGTCGAGCAACAACCCCGTTTTAAAGTCACAGGTTATGCCAGTGGGGAAGATGAAGCCGTCGATCTTATTTTATCGACGGCTCCGGATGTAGTTCTGCTGGACCTGAGTCTGGCTCCCGGCAGCGGTATTAGGGTTCTGGAGCGGATACGCGCCGCCGCTTGTGGTGCGCGGGTACTGGTGTTAACCAACTATGTAGAAAAGAGACTGGAACAAGCCTGCCTGACATTGGGTGCCGACGGTCTGTATGACAAATCTGCTGACCTGAAGTCCTGTATAAATCGACTTTACAAGTGGTTGCCACCGCTACCTGCGAACGAAACCCAGCGTCTGGAAGAATTACATATCACTCGTCTGCTGGATTCAGAAGAACAGGAAGTATTTGATAACTTGACATATTTAGCTGCCGAGATCGCTCAGGTGCCAATCGCGCTAATTTCTCTGGTTGACGAGCATAGGTTGTGGTTTCTCTCCAAGGTAGGTGTTGATGTCAGTGAAATTTCGCGCTCCAGTGCGTTTTGTGCGCACACTATTTTGGGCGGCGAACTGCTTGAGGTCAATGACGCTATCCAGGATCCCCGTTTTTTCGATAATCCGCTGGTTGTGGGTGCCCCCAATATCCGATTTTACGTCGGCGTTCCCCTTGTACTTCCTTCAGGAGAAGCTCTGGGAGCGCTATGCGTAATCGATTCTCAGCCTCGAGAACTCACAGAAGGTCAACGCCATGCGCTAACTACGCTTGCCTGTAGCGTCTTGGCCGAAATCGATCTTCGTCGCCGGCTTGTTCATCTGGAACAAGAGGCTGAGCGGAGGTCGACTGCCGAAGCGCATAGTTACCACCTGGCCACTCGAGATCCGCTGACAGCTTTAGCGAACAGGTCAACCTTTAATGACCGGCTGGAACAGTATGTGCGTATCGCCTTTCGTCACAATAGTCACTTAGCTGTCTTGTTTATTGATCTGGACCGGTTTAAACCGATCAACGATACCCTGGGGCATGAAGTTGGCGATGAAGCTTTGGTGACCGTTGCGGAAAGGTTGAACCGATGCATTCGTAAGTCCGATACGGTAGCCCGTCTGGGCGGTGATGAATTCGCCGTAATACTGCCTGATGTAATGGATGAACAGGAAGCTATGAAAATCGCCGACAAAATTGCGCTGGCACTACGCGAACCGATCAATGGCAAACTGCATCAGCTTCGCTGCAGCGCTAGCATCGGTGTCGCAGTATTTCCAGAGCACGGCCGCCTGAGCGATCAATTGCTGCGTCACGCCGACTTGGCCATGTATCAGGCCAAAAAAGCCGGCGGGGATCAGGTTCGGTTGTTTAACACCCAGCTCAGCGAACAAGCTAACGTTACGCAAATCCTTGAAAGAGAACTACATGAAGCACTGGAACGAAACGAGTTTGTCCTTTACTTTCAACCCCAGACACTACTGCGGCCAGGTCGTCTGAGTGGCATGGAAGCCTTGGTTCGCTGGCAGCATCCCAGTCTGGGGATTATTTCACCTGTTGATTTTATACCTTTGGCTGAACAGCGGGGTCTAATTTATGGAATCGGTTATCAGGTAATGGATATGGCACTTGCACAACTCAGGGCATGGGATGGTCAAGGGCTGTCGGTGCCACAAATCGCTGTCAATGTATCGCCCCGGGAGCTGCGCGATGATTTTGTTGATCGGGTTAATAATTTATTAACCAAACATGGCATAGCCCCCGATCGCCTGGAGTTGGAGATTACGGAGACTTTGCTGATTATGGATGGAGTTGAGGTGATGAGCATGTTGAGTCGTTTGCAACAACAAGGGGTAAGTATTGCGGTCGATGACTTTGGTGTGGGTTATTCCTCGTTGGCCCAGTTGCATTGCTTGCCGGTCGATTGCTTAAAGATAGATCGTGGTTTTATTCAAGACATTACTAAAAGTTCCATTGATGTTGCCATCGTGCGGGCGGTAGTTACACTGGCCGATGCCATGGAGCTGCGGACAATTGCCGAAGGTGTAGAAACCGCTGAGCAATTGGCGGTTGTAGAGGCATTGGGCTGTCATTGCGTCCAAGGCTATCTGCTGGCCAGACCCATGCCAACCCAAGAGGCAACACAATGGCTTATTGATCGGAATATGGCTCCATCTATTCAGGCTGAACTGGCTTAGGAGGTCAAGATGTCACACCGTATGCGTCTTTTTGCGTTATGGGCCGGTTTTCTGGTTCTGGTTATTGTGCAAGTGTTTGAACTCGTGCGCGAACGTTCGGAAATCGAACGTGAGGTACGCGATGAAACCAGTAATTACGCTCACTTAGTCGCGGAGCATGCCACCGGTACATTTCGGGTGGTTGAGCTTGCTCTCAAAACCATAGACAAGAATCCAGATACTCAGAGGCTATTGGTTAAGGTTTTACCTGGTTCAATCAATAATTATTTGCCCGCAGTCAATCATGATCTTCAAGATATTGTGGAGAGTATTCAGGGCATCGACGATGCTTTTATAACGGATGCCAGTGGGCATATGATCGTGTCAACCGCACAACCAATCCCGCACAAGACCATTGCAGATCAGCCTTACTATAAAGAATTACAAAAAAATACCAGCCCGGCTTTTATCATAGCAGAATCGATTCAGAACAAGGAAACAGGCAAATGGTCGATTCCGGTGTTGCGACGCATCGTGGATGATCAGGGCCAGTTACTTGGAATTGTTGGTATTACTTTGGATATCGAGAAACAATTTGCCAACCTGTACGCGTCGCTTGGACTTCCGCCCGGCACACCGATTTCGCTCTGGGATGCCCAGCACAAACTGCTGATGCGTTTTCCAATGATCGATCAGCGCATCGGAACGCCGTCCAGCGGCGCAACATTTAACGCTTTTGCCGATCCTGACCAGTTGGAGTCGATCACCACTGGCCCATCTGAATTCGATGGACAGGTTCGAACCAGGGCGGCGCGCAAAGTCTGGGCGTATCCACTCTACGTGGTTGTGGCCATGGCGGAAGCGGAGTACTTAAAAACCTGGAAAGACCACCGTAGCACAACACTATTTGTTATCGGCGGAATGGCGGTCTTGACTCTCGTTTTTACGGAATGGCTCCAGCGCGGTAAAAAACAACGGGCCGAAATAGAGCAAGCCTGTGCCAAATACCAAGAGCAAACGGCGATCTTTACCAAAATCATCGAGTCATCTATGACGGCGTATGTTACGTTGGATTCTGATTTATATGTGCTCGCGGCGAATGAGAAATTCGTTGGCCTCACTAAGCATGATGCTAAGCAGTTGATTGGGCGTCAAATCGACCAGGTATTGCCGACCGAAGCCAGTGCGGTTTTGTTGCCCCAGTGTCTGGCGGCAATGCAGGGATCTAACCAGTGCTTTTCGTTGCAGTTGACAGCAAGTGACAATCCACACTATTACGAAGTTGAAGTGAGACGTATAACGTCATCCGGCGTAGTGGTAAGCCTTAGAGATGTTACCTTGCCGCACATTGCTCAACAGGCTTTGCAACGGCGGGAGGCAGAATTAAAGGCTATTTTCGAAGCAGCCCCAGAGTGTATCAAGGTATTTGATACCAACGCTAAACTGATTAAGATCAACCAGGCGGGACTCGATATCATCGAAGCAGATGACCTAACACATGGTTTGGCAACGCGTATCGAGTATTTAGTGGTGCCAGAAGATCGTTTGGCATTTATACAATTCAACATGCGCATACTTAGCGGTGAAAGTGGCAGTTTTGAATTCCACGGTATCGGACTAAAAGGTACTCCACGTTGGCTGGAGTCTCATGCTGTGCCGATTCGTAGTGCCGACGGGGTGATTACTGGAGTGCTTGCTATTACCAGGGAGCTCTCCAAAATCCGAGAAACCGAATTCACGCTTCGGGCCACATTGGAAGAACAACACGCGATGCTTAATAATGGTATCGTTGGACTTGCCAGAATTCGCAACAGGTGTTTTGTTTGGGTTAATTCTGCATTTCAGGATCTTCTGGGCTACACCCATTTTGAACTCGCCGGTCAACCTACACGTTGCGTCTATGGTGATCTAAACACCTATACAGAAATCGGCGAAGCTTACCGTAAAATCGCGCACGGCGAGAAGTGGAATGGCCGAATTCCGTTACAGCACAGAGATGGAAGTATACGCTGGTTCTTGTGCAGCGGTTGCGGGTTGGAAGATGGAAGTTCGTTTTGGATGTTGGTGGACGTTTCGCACCAGTGCGCAGTTGAAAACAAACTTCGGCAATTAACACAAGCCGTAGAGCAAAGTCCGGACGGCATCATGATCACCAATACCCAAGCGGAAATCAAATACGTTAACCGGGCATTTTCACTATTGACGGGATACGAGCCAATTGAGGTAGAAGGTTGCACCCCGCGCTTGTTTAAATCGGAAAACACACCGCCAGAAACCCACACCAACTTGTGGAGTAATTTATTGGCCGGTCAATCCTGGGAAGGTGAGTTCCATAATCGCCGTAAAGATGGCGAGGAATATATTGAACACGCCATCGTCACGCCAATCCGAGATCCGGATGGCACGATACAGCACTATCTTGCGATTAAACGTGATGTTTCCGCATCAGTGCGAATGGCCAGGGAACTTGATGACTATCGACACCGTTTAGAATCGTTAGTTGAAGAACGCACAGCAGAGCTGGACGAACTTTTCAATTCTGCGCCTTGCGGCTATTACACATTTGATGAGCAAGGCCGGATTATCGCTATTAATGATACGGCACTCGTTATGTTGGGCTACCAGCGCGCGCAAATCGTCGGTCATATGCTGATGAAGGACTTGCTCGCACCCTATGAATTACCCGTTTTCGACGTCCATTTTGCTGAACTCATGCAACAAGGAATAATTCGGGATTTGGAGTATGACTTTTGCCGCGCCGATGGCACGTTATTGCCTGTTCTGGTTTCAGCTGAAGTGGCCCGTGGACCTGAAGATCTGTTTTTAAGCGGTCGGGCAATCATTTCGGACAATCGATACCGCAAAGACAAAGATCGCCAAATCGCTATATTGAGCAGTGAATTGTTACTGCGTGTCAGTGAGGCGGAGAAATCAAATATTGCCAAAAGTCGGTTCCTGGCCGCCATGAGCCACGAAATTCGTACCCCTATGAATACTATCATCGGTATGACGTATTTGTTGCGCAGCACCCACATGAAAACAAAGCAGTTGCAGCAGGTGGCATGTATTGAGACTGCCGGACAGCACTTATTGGGACTTTTGAATAACATACTGGACTTGTCGAAAATCGAGGCGGGCAAATTGGTGTTAGAGGATGTTGTTCTGGCTCCGGCAAAGCTGGTTGGCGAGGTTGCCGAATTAATCGGGGCTCGAGCTATTGAAAAAGGCTTGAAGATTGTGGTCAATACCCAGCCTAATGATTGTCTTCTTTACGGAGACCCAACCAGATTAAGGCAGGCCTTGATTAATCTGGCCAACAACGCCATCAAATTTACCGAGCATGGCAGCGTAACCTTGGGAATGCAGCGCGTGGATGAAAATGACGAGAAAGTCTGTTTGCGCTTTGAAGTTAAAGACACCGGCATTGGCATTGCGGCAGATGAAATGCCCAGATTATTTAAGGCTTTCAGTCAAGCCGATGATTCAACCACCCGCAAATATGGTGGCACCGGTTTAGGTTTGGCGATAACACAACAACTTGCAAAGCTGATGGGCGGTGATGCCGGCACCGAATCAGAATTAGGCGTAGGCAGCGTGTTTTGGTTTACGGTTTGCCTGCGCAAAGCAAATCCTGTTCATGGTGCCAATCCAGTCAACATCACAGCGGAAAAACCGGTAATTCGTGCATCTAACTCAGAATCGATCGAGGTACTAATTGCCGAAGATGAACCCATCAACCAAGAAATTGCAAGAGAAATTCTTGAAAGTGATGGTTTGATAGTTGATGTTGCCAATGATGGGATCGAAGCTTTGAAGCTCGCATCGGTCAAGAACTATGGGGTGATTCTGATGGACATGCAGATGCCTAATATGGACGGCTTGGAAGCGACGCGCAGAATTCGTGAATTGCCAAATCATTGCGACACTTGCATTATTGCTCTAACAGCCAACGCATTCCAAGAAAACAGGCAGGAATGCCTGGATGCCGGTATGAACGTCTTTTTAAGCAAGCCTTACAAACCGGGTGAGCTAATTGCGATTGTGAATGAACAGTTAAATCAAGCAGATCCGCTTAATTCAATTAAGTTGATCTGTTAAAAGTGTTAGGCAGCGCTCAACCTTCTTATTTGTATTAATGTGGTTTGATTCGGGCAGTTTTTCAGCCGCTACCATATTGACCAGCGCAGCCACGAAAATTGTTTTGCACACCTTTCGAACATTTTATTGGCAGCTTTGGATCTGAGCGTACATTTTTGAAATTTTTAGGGCGCTGGCTGCTTAGGTTCGATTGCCGTTACAAGACGAACATGTTCTCAAACTATGAGTTTTACAAAAATCGAATTCCAACCATTTGACTGGTTTCAATGATAGAGCCGATAAATCTCTATTCCAGCCTGATTTTTCTTAACACGGTTTAACCCCAATTTTCTCGGCAATAGCTCCTGCATCGCGCAAAGCGGCTATTGTTGGTGCTCTACTATATACCTCCATGCAGGTATGTGAACTTATTGGGATTGTTATAAGCCCTGATTTCGACGGAATTATTGGTTTTCCAAGGCCGCAATTAAAGTTGCAAGGCTTGCTGACCTGAACAGCTGCTATGCTGGATTTGCTAATTGCACCGCTGTTTGGTGCAACTTTGGTTGCAGGGGTGTAATCGCTATTTATTATGATAAATTTAGATAAAGTATTGTTTTATATTAAATATTAATAAGTTTTTTGCATTGGCACGCTATTCGCAATGATGAGTATAGAAGCTGGTTACGGCTTCTAAATAAACCTGGTCAATGCCGTGTTAACTTTTTGCTATCAATATTTAATTTGGAGAATACCCATGCAACATCAACTCGCTTCCGCCCTTATACTAACAGCACTATGCTCATTTAACGCTCACGCCGAACCTTTCTCGTTTAGCACGGGTAATCCTGATTTTAAAATTGCTACCGGCGCTCAACCAGCCAGTGCTGGCAAGCTTGAGGTGGAATCGGCGGATGATTTTATCCTAAGCCAAACCACCCAGCTAAATCATGCCACGTTTACCGGCTTGCTTACTGGCGATGCCGGATTGTCGGACATCAAAAGCGTTGCTGTGGAAATTTATCGGGTGTTTTCAAAAGATTCGGTTAACCCGCCATCAGGCCACGTACCAACGCGAGTCAATTCGCCTTCTGATGTCGCATTTGATACCCGAGAATCAGCTAACGGCGGTTTGAGCTTTAGTGCCAGCATCCTTCAAACTGCAGTGACAGCAGCCAACTCGGTATTAAATGATATTAATCCCATACCAAACCAAAAAACCGGTGGGGAGGGGCAAGTTTTCGGCACGGAAGTTATTTTTAATATTGATTTCAATAGCCCGTTTTCATTGGCTGCGGATCATTATTTCTTTGTGCCGCAAGTGGAAACCGGCTTAGGTAATTTCCTGTGGTTGTCGGCAGCAAAACCAATAGTTGGCGGAACCGGCCCATTTGCGGGGGACTTGCAATCCTGGATCCGCGATCAAAATTTAGCGCCGGATTGGTTAAGAATTGGTACTGATATAGTCGGCGGGCCAGCTATTAATCACGCATTTTCGCTGAACGGTGTTACCAATGTTTCTGAGCCGGCGACCGGATTGCTGTTTATAGCCAGTGCGATAGGTTTTCTAGGTGTAAAACTACGTAAATCATAAAGTTGCTTGGGTTAGCTAAGTGGTGACAATGCCACACTTTGCAACGAATAATTATTATCATCTGTTAAAAAAAGCTGTCCGAAAGCATCTTTGGCTAATAATTAAGAAAAAGGGGCGTTAATGCGCCCCGAATTTAAAAACTGAAAATTGGGCTAGGCTAGATTAATTTTTCAGCAGGCCACGTGTATCGGTCGTGTGAAATGCCTGAAAAAGTTAGGTTAAATAACATAGTTTAATTAAATTATCGGTAACTAAAGGATTACCTAATGGCTGATTGAAGATTATTAATGTAAATTTAATCAATAAGTTAATTGTTGATTGGCTTATAAATTCAATTTAAGGTTCGTATTTTGCTTTAGTTTATGAGATGGAACTTTCATAACGACTAGCACTGATGAACTCTCAACGATCATTTAACTTCATATTCTTATTTTTGGTGTGCTGTTTTAGCTATGCCGCACATAGCAATAGCACAAACATAAATACTGCTCAAGATCATCAACTAAAACCACAGCATATCCAGTCGATTGCTGTGGCCATGCCTGTCTATATAGATCCGTCAATCTGCATTACCCCTCATTTTGAAGCCAGGCAGATGGATGCACTTAATCATCCGCATCAGCCCTTGAGTTACAGCATTCTGTCTGGTGCTATGCCTTATGTGGCGGTGCCCAAAAAGCATCCTTAGATTTCAGACCGATTACAGCAACACAATTGCTGTATTTGCATTTTGATCCATAGGCTCTTATTACGGAGATTAGCCATGTTAAGTAAACTATTTTATTTTCAACCAACCGTGCGGCAAGTCGTACTGCTCATTTTGCTGAATAGTTTATCCAATTCCGTTCAAGCAGCTATTTCGCCCCTGGTGATTAGTTCGGCGGTTTTTAATAAAAATAGCCAGGCCTTAGTGGTTAAAACCACTGTAAAAGGCAATCTTAGCGGCACACTCAGCTTATTACATGGTGATGGTGGTTTTTTAAAGCAAACGACTGCCAGTAAAGCACAGCAGTTTGTTATTCCAATCAGTCAACTTGGGCAGGTGCCTTGCACTGTTGAAGCGCGTTTAAATAATAATTTATCGGTTAGCAAAGCAGTAATCGGTGCACCGACTGAATGTAAAAAAGTACCGGTCTGTAAAATTACCAGTCCGGTTAACGGAGCTAATTTTAAGGTTAACACTTTGGTTGATTTTAATGGGTCCGCCAAGCCTAAAGATCCAAAAGCCAAGACTTTTTCTTATGAATGGGATTTTGGCGGCGGTGTGTTTGAAAACAGTCACCCGACCAGCCAAACTGGGCAAGTGAAATTTGCTCGCGATAATAGTCAATATCGAATTCGATTTGCTGCCACCGACAGCCAAAAGCGCCGTTGCGAGTCGGCAGTGGAAATAAGCATTGGCACACCGCCCATTGGCTTGCCCGCTAAAGTTATTGAGGTCAGTGCGCCCACACGCGGCAATGCCATGCCAGATGCGCAATCGCTGGTGGTTATTCCATTTCAAGAATGGACGATGCAGCATTTTACCGATATGCGTGTGCAACCGAATGGCTATTTTTCTTTTGATCCATTGATAAACAATATGAATGCTTATGTGTTTGAAAAAGGCAGCGTAGGCATAGCAAAACCACGGTTTGTTAATGCCGATACCATCAGCTTGCAATATTCAGCAGCGTCTAACCCGTTTGACCCTGCTGGCGCTAATTCCATTAACTCCACCAGCCAAAACTGGCCGTTAAATACTGATCCAACTAAACCGGCCCCCTTAATGACATCAACGGTGCAAAAAAGTGATTACTGGGAATCTGAATTTCGTAAATCGACTGACCTGTTATGGAACCATTATGTCAGCGAACCCTTAATCCAGTTTGTTGGACCGGAATTATGGTTGACAGCATTGCCCAATACGCCCAGACCTGATGAAGGCTATTTTCCCCATGTTAATTTAACCCGTGAAGTTTGGGGAACTGCTCAGGATTGGGCTATCGCTGTGCCAGATTCGCCGCCTTCCGAGGATTCATTGCAAACTGATTATTTTGGTATGTATAAAGACAAGGTGGCTAACTATTTAAAACTGGAACCGGCCGGTGTAACGCACGGCCGTTATATGCCGGGCGTTGATAATCCTTACAGCAGTAACGTAGCGCAACCCATTCCAAAATTTGATGTGGAACAGCAGTGGCATTCAGCCACGCTGTTGCCGATAACGGATATTAGCGATGATGGTCGGGTTAATCCATCGCCCTTATTAAGGTTTGAGGTGGTGCAAAAAAACAATCAGGCCGTCGTGGCAAAAACGGATGCGGTATTAACCAATAGCCGCGATTTTCATTGTCGTGAATGTCATGCCAAAGGCCAAATCGCAGCCAACCCAAATGCTAAATACACAAAAGCGGCATTTCGTTCCAGTCCATCCGGCGTTTCCGGCATGGCTGATATGGCGGCCGCAGATATGCCAACGCCATTGGATAAACCGGATTTTTTTAGTGTAGAAGACATCGACGGCAATCCTAACAGTTTGTTTGATCAGGAATATGCGGCGGCACTGAATTATTCCAGTACGCATCAGTTTTATGATGGCATGGAGTTTCTGGATCATATGCAAAAAGGCTGGGTTAACAAAAAAACCGGCATGGCAATCAATGACTGGACAGCGCCTTGTTACGGTTGTCACATGAGTGCTTTATCAAACGTAACGGCGAATACTGACTGGACCATTAGCGAGTCTTATGACTACAGCGCTAAAAATTACGACCCCAATTATTCCTTGTCCATGCATCGATTTCACGCCGAGATGCAATATAACCCTGATAAATCCGACATTATTCGCAATGATAAAGGCGGTTATGCCCGGTTTGACTGGAAAAACAAAACCAGACTGCCCAATAAAGACATTAATCCCAATAGCTTATTTCCGATCTTTGATACCAATGGCAAACAGCTGCCAATGGAGCAGAATTGTTTAAAATGTCACGCTGGACATCGTGAGCAAATTTATAATGATCGCATGAAAACAGCAGGTGTTACTTGTTATGACTGTCATGGCGATATGTTGGCTGTTGGGCAGGCATTTCCCAAGGATACCGCCAAGACCGGCTCACAAAAGCATCAGGATTACCGGATTCCCTGGTTTGATGAAACCGATTGCGGTTCGTGTCATATAGGCACCGGAAATACTGGCAAAGACGGCACTAATGGTTTTTTTAGCGCCGGTATTAAAAAACGCGCATTTGATGATACGGAACTGGCGGCAAACACTCGGCCAGTTAAGAAATACGACCCCGATAGCGTGCGCTTTGCCATTGTGCCCAATTACGTTAAAGAATTTGCCATGAGCGCAACCCGGCATGAGCCAACGGCTGCCGATGCCGATGCTGACGGTAATGTGACAGACAAAACGCCGGTTAAAGTCAACGCGCCTGTCTATCGGTTTGGTAAAGATCAACATGGCAATATTGCCTGTGCCGCTTGTCATGGTGCTGCGCATGCGGTAGGGCCAAATCGTGATCCAAAATCCAATGACAACGTTACCGCCTTGCAATTGCAAGGTTATGCGGGGCCGTTATTGGAATGCAATGTTTGTCATACCAAAGACGCCTTTAAGGTTAAAGAAAACAGTGGCAGTTTTTTGCACTATCCCAACAAGGACGGGAATCCGACTATATTGGCTGGACCACATAATTTACATCCCGTGAATGACCCGTATTGGTGGCAGGAAGCACCTGGTGACGCAGTGGATTCTTCACCCAACTCGCCAAAACGCAAAGGGAATACGATTAAAGGTGGCTGGCATAACGATTGGGCAAAATTACCCGGGCTAAAAGGTGAAGATCAATGCGCGGCATGTCATGGTGTCGATCATAAAGGCACTCGCTTGTCTAAAGTGCCGGTAGATCGGGAATTGATTACGGAAAAGGGCAAAAAAATCACAATTAAAGCGGGCACACCGGTTGGTTGTGATTTGTGTCATTCCATCGTCAAAAGTTGCACTGGCTCACCTGCAGGCCAGCAATGCGGCACACTTTATGAGATTCCAACTGCGCCGGAACCCGGTCATCAGGCACCTGTAATTTCATCCAAACCCAGCGTTCTTGGTTTAAATATCGGTGATGTTTTTACTTATCAAGTCACTGCAACTCAAGCCGATAATCTCGTGCTCAGTTATAATCTGGTTAATGCGCCAGATGGTATGGCTATTGACCCGACGAGTCATGTCATCACATGGACAGCTGTGGCAGTTAGTGGTAATAAAGTTAATTTTAGCGTGCGTGTTAAAGATGCGGCGGGTAGTGAAACCGTGCAAGCATTGTCGCTAACGGTATGCTCAAGGTCGGTGCCCTGGGATAGTGGTATGGCTATGTGCATGTAATAACTAAATCAGTTTAAAGCCCTTAGCCTGATCGTGCTAAGGGCTGATAACAGCTAGTTAACCGGTGCGGTACCGTTATATTTATCCGAGGTAGTCACCGCAATTTGCGGCTCATATTTGGCTTTTTCAATGGTGGTTTTGTTGATTAACGGGTTAAGCGTAGGCTTTAAAAACTTCATAATCTGCACGGGTAAGGCGCTGGTAAAGTGAAATTTTTCGGCATCCGGCCCTTGTACATAGGCAGTAATCACACCAAAAAAACGGTCACCAATAAAAAAGGTAAAGGTGGCTGCGCGGCTGATAAATTTAGATGCTATCAGTCGTCCGTGTTCCCCCCAGATTTCTTGTCGATGGTCACCTGTACCGGTTTTGCCGCCAGCTAATAAAGGTTTGCCGTCAGCATCGGTATAGACATTTCTTAACCTTCCAGCAGTACCACCATCAACAACGCCAGCTAAAGCCGCACGGGCGACTTTGGCAATTTCCGGGGCGAAGATGCGTTGTCCTGGCTCGGGTGTTTTACTGAGCAAGGTTTCATAAGGGGTTGCGGCAGCGTAATGAAAGCTTTCAAAGCGAACAATCGGTAAGCGCACGCCATCATTGACAATAATACCCATTAACTCAGCCAAAGCAGCGGGTCGATCACCCGATGCGCCTATGGCGGTGGCATAAGATGGGGTTAAACCGCTAAATGGATAGCCGACTCGTTTCCATGCAGCATGGATTTCTTTAAAGGCTTCCGCTTCCAGCATGGTTAAAATACGACGTTGCTGGGCGTGCACTTTGTTGCTTTTTAATAACCAGCGATACACGGCTAAGCGCTGTTCGTAACTGGCTTCCAGCACTTGATCTCGGGTAGCATTTGGGTGTTCGGCTAAATAACCGACCAGCCATAATTCCAGTGGATGCAGTTTGGTGATGTAACCCTGATCCTGTAAATCGAAGGTATTGGGCGTGTATTTTGCGCGCAGTTCTTCAATTTCTTCGTCAGATAAATGCACCGTTGGCATGGCGGCTTTCAGATAACGAGACAGGGCGGCAAAATCCTGTTGCTCAGGATTTGGGTAAATTGCCTGATATAACATGGTTAAGCGCGAGGCTTTCGGATAAACCCGTTTGGTCAACATTGCCAGTGCTTCTGCTGTGCTTTTACCCTGATACCGGGCATAAAAACGACGCAAGTACACTTTTCCTTCGTTATCGGCAAAGCGATGCAGATATTCCTGGCGTTTGGGGTCTTCCGGACTTTCCAGCCAACGCGCCAAGCCGTTCGGTCTGTACATGTGGTGATAGGTTAATTCGCGCATTAAACGAATAAAAACCAGGTTGGTCGATGTTTTAAGGGCTTCGCGCACCGACATGATCCGGCTGTTTTCAGATTTATCAAAGTTGTTGAATGTATGCAGACCGCCACCGGTAAAAAAGCTCTCACCTGGACTTGCTGAATATTTTTTGTCTAAAGCTTGATTGAGCAAGTCTTCTAAGTTGATGTCGGGCTTTGCTTTAACCTGATCAATAACCCACATGGATAAAAAATCTCTGGGGTGAAATTCCAGCTGTTTTAATTCTGCCAAACTGAGTTCGTGGTATTGTTGATAAACGTCAGTGACCAGCTCCAAATAATGCACCATCGTGCGTAATTTCGACGTAGAACCTAAATCCAGGCGCACACCTTCATTGATATCCAAAGGTTGGTCATAGTTGTCTGTTTGTATGCGCAGCAAGTTGCCGTTTACGCTGCGTTCATACAACATAAGACTGTAAATAACCGGGCTAAGGTCTGTCGTTGTATTCAGTAGCCTGAAGCCTAATATGCCAGATTCTTTTGCGCCATCGGTTTCATTTAAGCGATGCAGGGCTTTGGTGACGGCTTGTTGGGCGTCAAAATCCAGGGTGGTTTTTACAGTCAAGTCCAAGCGGTCAAGCTCATAGTTGGATTTAATCCCAATGGCGTGGGCCAGACGAGATCTGAGTACTGACTGGGTTTTTTTCTCGGTAACAAAACTGGCTTGATTTTGTAAAGTACGGATCGGCTGAAGTGTGGTTTCTTTAAGGGCGGCATCGCGCAACGCAGAGGAAATCACGCCTTGATCCGCCAACAATCGTAGATATTTGTCGGTCAGGTTTTGTAAGGCCTGATAGCCTGGGCCAAGTAAGTAAGAGGGGCGGCGTTGTGATAATAAAATACTCAGCACTTGTCGATAGGCCTGGGCTTGTTGCGGTGTGATTTGCTCTGCGGCATTCAGGGCAGCAGGGCTGAGTAGTTTATTGATTTCAGCAAAATCAGCGTCAAACCAGGCGGATAAACCATCACCTAAACCGTGCACTTCGCCTTGCTTGGCAGTTGCAGCCAATGGCATGGAATTTAAATAGGCCAAGGCAATGCTGCGGCGCATTTCCCGTGTGTCCGGTCCTAATAAATAGGCTCTGACCGAGGCACTGGCCATTTGTCTAAATTTGTCCAGAATCGAATTGGTATAGCCATTTTCTGAATGACGGTATTTTTCCAGCTGGGTGGCAAGCGTGCTGCCTCCTGGCACGTTAATATCCGCACCCAGCTTGCGCGCCATCATCTGTATTGTGGCAAATGCCAGACGATCCCATTCGATAGCCGGGTTAAAGGTGTTGTCGTTTTCTTTTAGTAATTCACGATTTTCGATATATAGCAATGTGTACAACACAACCGGGGGCACAGCTTCGAAATTAGGATAGCCGTGGCTGGGGTAGGTTGCGGCAAACAATGGCTGATTGTTTTGATCCAGAATGCGTAAACCGGCTTGGGTTTTTTCGTTGTAAATCGAAAATAGACCGTAATCCTCTAATTGAGTCATCATGGGTGATGACTCAGCTTGCGCAGTTATGCTGTAGCCGGCTTTTTGCAATCTGGCGATTGAGGTGGGTAATAAGGAATAGCCCAAGCGTTCATCATACGGGCCGAAATCAGGGAAGCGAATGGCAGAACTGGCACCAGGATTAACTTTAAAGCTTAATTGCTTGGTGATTTCTGATAAGTAATGCGCTTGAAGTTTGGATGATTTTATTTCTTCTCGCACTAACTCAACAAAGATAAAAATACCTACTAGCAACGCCAGCAATATGGCTAGCGCTGAAAATCGACCTACTTTTTTCTTATTTATGGGCATAAATGACTATTTTTTACCAAACCCTAAAGCTTTACTGCACAGAAATGGATCGCTCCAGTAAATAGTTAACTTAAAGACAAAAAACAATGTTTAGTTACTTGCTGTACCACGTCTTTAAGAATACCTGAATCTTGTTGTGATTATAGCAAACAAAAATGATAACACGATACGCTTGCTCAAAATCCCAGCGACTTTTAAGCAAATGTCTAGCAAAAATGATTCCTTGTTGAAGGTGGCACTGTAATTTTGTAAGTCTAGCCGCCAGATAATTTATGCAAGTTGTTATTTCAGGCGGATAGTCAGGCGTGCTTCGTGTAAAATAAGCCTATTTAGGCAATTGCACATAATTGTTCAGTATTTAATTGAGATAAACACAATGACAGAAACTAACGAAATCTTGGTAATCTACCATGCAGACTGTCTGGACGGTTATGGTGCAGCATGGAGCGCATTTTGCAAATTGCATAACCAACCGCGCTACATTGCAGCTAAGCATGGTGAACCGATGCCGGATTTTGAGGCCGGGGCCATCATCTATATTCTGGATTTTTGCTACGCGCCACAGCTTTTGCAGCAGGCTTGTGAAAAAGCGGGCCAAATCATATTAATTGATCACCACGTTACCGCTATGGATGAGTTTGAGTCGTATTTTAAGACCCAAACCATGCCGGGCAATTTGTCAGTTAATTTTGATATGACCCGAAGTGGCTGTGTTTTGGCCTGGCAGCATTTTTTTAACGATGTAAAGCCGCCAAAAATCTTGCTGCATATACAGGATAGAGATCTATGGCAGTTTAAAATAGACGGAACAAGAGAAATAACGGCCGCCTTATACGAAAAAATGCCACTTAATTTTACCGATTTTGGCAGCTTGGATTTAGTGGATTTACTGAGTCATGGCCGAATATTATTGGAGCAATTTATGGGCATGGTTAACCGGTTGGCCAAGTCGGCTCATCCTGTTACCGTCAATGGCCGAGAAGGCTTGGCGGTCAATGCGCCATCATTTTTCTCCAGTGAGCTTGGTCAGATTGTGGCAGCCAAGTCAGGCACATTTGCTTTAATTTATTCCTACGATGGCAACAAAAACAAGTGGTCTTATTCGTTACGCTCCATTGGTGATTACAATGTAGGTGAGATGGCCAAATATTTTGGCGGCGGGGGGCATAAAAATGCGGCGGGTTTTTCTTTACAAAATAATCCTTTTATTAATCCATAATAATTAGCATGTCAATCTTCAGAAAACTGGCCTCGCAAACTGCCGTCTATGGTTTAAGCAGTATAGTTGGCCGGTTTCTCAATTATTTATTAGTACCGCTTTATACCTATTATTTTTCCGCTGCGGAATATGGCGTGGTGTCGGAATTTTATGCCTATGCCGGATTTTTTTCCGTTTTACTGATGTTTGGTTTTGAGACCGGTTACTTTCGGTTTCGTGATAAAGAACAACCGCAGCATGATCAGGCGTATTCCACCGCATTAATTTTTGTATTGCTGGCCAATGCTTTGTTTTTTATCGGCATAATGCAGGTAAATCAAGAGCTTGCTGACGCTTTAAAATATGCAAACCATCCCGAGTACGTATTGTGGTTTGGTCTGATTTTGGTGTTTGATGCCATGACGGCCATACCATTTGCCAGGTTAAGAGCGGAAAACAAAGCCTTGCGCTTTGCCGGTATTAAAATTGCGGAAATTTTACTGACTATTGGTTTAAGTCTGTTTTTTATAGTGTATTGCCCAAAGTTGTATACCCAAAATCCTGAGTCTTGGGTGGTGGTCGTTTACAAACCGGCCATCGGCGTAGGCTATATTTTTATCGCCAATTTGATTGCCAGCGGTTTTAAATTTATCTTGTTAATCCCCCAATTTCTGGGCTTGGCCTGGGGCTTTAATCGGGCGATATTTTTTAAAATGCTCCGCTATTCCCTGCCTATGGTGGTTATTGGCTTTGCCGGTATCATCAATGAAATGCTGGATCGGGCTTTGCTAAAACATATGCTGCCCTACGATTTAAACACCAACATGAAAATGCTGGGCATCTACAGCGCCTGCTATAAATTGTCGATTTTAATGTCATTGTTTATTCAAGCCTTTCGCTATGCAGCAGAGCCATTCTTCTTTGCTTATGCAGATAAAGACGATGCCAAAAAAGTCTATGCAAACGTGCTAAAGTTTTTTGTCATCTTTTGTGTCTTTATCTTTTTGCTGGTGACTTTGTACCTGGACTTTTTTAAGTACTTTGTGGGCGCGGAGTTTAGGGCAGGCTTGCAAGTGGTGCCTATCTTATTGATGGCTAATCTATTTTTGGGTATTTACGTTAACTTATCCATTTGGTACAAACTGACTGATCGTACCTTGCTGGGCGCATTCGTATCCATCTCCGGTGCAGCGTTAACCGTCGCACTTAATCTGCTCTGGATTCCCTCGCTGGGCTATGTTGGTTCAGCCTGGGCTACTTTGGTTTGCTACGCCAGTATGGCTGTGGTGTCTTATGGATTGGGGCAGTTTTATTATCCAGTGGCTTATCCGGTATGGCGTATACTTACATACATAGGATTAGGGCTAGGATTATATTTTGCATACGGTTATGTACAGCCTTTTAATGATTGGAAACCGTGGTTGTTGTCCTCAGCCATTATGACGCTCTATTTGCTGTTTACACTACTTTTTGAAGGCCGTGCACTAAAAACAATAGTCAGGCATTGATTTTTCAAACTACTTTTCAGTGATTATGCAAAAAAATACCGAAGTTCGAGCTCAGTTAATTGGGGCTACCATTTTACTAATGCTGGGTAGTTGGGTTTTACACAGTTATCTGCCTTTATTTGCCTGGGCTATTGTGTTGGCGATAACCACATGGCCTATTTATCAGCGCTTACTCAATAACATTCACATTGCAGGCAAAGACACCTGGATAGCCCTGGTGCTTACCTTGCTAATCGGTACCATTATTTTGGCACCCATGGGTTACGGTTTAAGTCGGTTATTACAAGAAACGGAATCAATGTCGAAAATTCTGGCCGATGCCCAGGCTTCCGGCTTACCGGCACCCAGTTGGCTGGAAACTATTCCTTTGATTGGCAGTTGGGCTAAAGAAACCTGGATGAAAAATCTGGGTACTGCCCAAGCGGCTAATGAATCACTGCACTGGCTGGGTACTGGCGATGCAATCAACTACACCAAAGCCTTTGCCAGCCAGATTTTGCACCGCTTTATGGGATTTTTAATGATTTTGGTGCTGCTGTTTTTTGTCTACCAGCATGGCAAAAGTATTGGTCAGCAAGTCTTGTCAGTTAGCAAGAAAACCTTTGGTGAAATCGGTTTTCGTTATGCCATCCATGCCGTCGCTGCCGTCAGAGCAACGGTAAATGGCCTGGTGCTGGTGGGTATAGGTGAGGGCTTGTTGCTAGGCGTGGGTTATGCGTTTGCAGGCTTAAGCCACCCGGCCATACTGGGTGCATTGACTGGCGTATTTGCCATGATTCCGTTTGCCGCTAAATTAATATTCGGAGCCTGCGCTCTGGTATTGGTTGCAGATGGACAAACAGCAGCCGGTACCGGCTTGTTTATATTTGGAGTGGTCGTTATTTTACTGGCCGACAACTATGTGCGTCCGGCTTTAATTGGCGGCGCGGTTAAATTGCCTTTTATATGGACCTTGCTGGGTATCTTTGGTGGTTTGGAAAACTTTGGCTTGTTAGGTTTATTTCTTGGGCCAACCTTAATGGCAGTGCTTATATCAATTTGGCGCGATTCAGTTGAACAATTTTCAGTGCCAGATACGCATTGATATTCAGCGCGCATTTACTGGTTGCTGTTAAAGTTTTGACTATGTCTAATGCGAAAGCTTAGGATAACTTTATTAACTTCACAGGTGTAGCGACAATGAATAAAAAAATAGCAATTATCAGCATCAGTTCGGTTCTATTAAGTGCCTGTATTACAGACCCTAACACTGGACAATCATCAATAGGTAATACTGCAAAAGGTGGCGGCATTGGCGCGGTGGTTGGCGCTGGAGCGGGCACGTTGTTTGGTGGCAACGATCTCAAAAATGCCGGTTTTGGAGCATTGGCCGGTGCGGCAGTTGGTGCTGCGGTGGGTGCCTATATGGATCATCAGCAACAGGAAATGCAGCAATCTTTGCAAGGGACGGGCATAGAAGTGCAGCGTACTGCAGAAAATACCCTAAATTTAACCATGCCCAGCAGCATTACCTTTGGCCTTAATTCCGCCAATCTGACGCCGCAAGCCCAATCTGCGCTGGATTCGGTGGCCCAGGTTTTAAACCAATATCCAGATTCTAAAATTAATATCACGGGTCACACGGATGATACCGGCGCGGATAACTATAATCAGAAATTATCCGAGCAACGAGCTGCCAGCGTGGCAAGTTATCTCAGCCAGCATAGCGTAAATTATGGCCGTTTAAGCACCCAAGGTTTGGGTGAAAGACAACCTAAATTCCCTAACACCGATGAGCAAAACCGTGCTCAAAACCGTCGCGTGGAATTGGCCATAGTCGCAAACCAAAATGCCGGCAGCCAACAAACAGCACCACAACCATCACCGCAACAGCAAGGTTATCCTCAGCAACAGGGCTATCCTCAACAGCAGCAGTATCCACAGCAAGGCTATCCACAACAACAGGGATATCCTCAACAGCAAGGTTATCCACAGCAACAAAACTATCCACAGCAAGGATATCCGCAGCAGCAACAGCAATACCCGCAACAAAGCTATCCGCAACAGCAGAGTTATCCTCAACCAAGCAATACCCAACCGTATAGCTATCCCAGATAGCCAATAATTGGAAATTTAAGCAGAGCGGGTTTGCATCCAGAAAAATCTACTGACAATTCGATTCTGACTGTCTATGCTTAACATAGACAGTCTAAAAACGGAGATGACCGTGACAAAATCCGCTAAATTAACCAAACTAAGCCTGCTTTGCATAGCATTGATCAACCTTTCGGCGTGCACAATGGATGATGTTAAGCGCAATGCTTATGACTCATTGTATCAACGCAACTGCCTGGATCGTTATGGCGTGCCCGATTGCGATCCACAAAAGAAGAGTTATGATCGTTATCAATATGATCGGGATCAATCCCTGAGCAAGAACAAAGGGCCCTTATAACGGTGATTAATTAGATAATAACGCCGGTTATTAGTATGCCGATGAGTATCTTTTTTGAGATAGCATGCAAATGGTTGTTGTTAGCCAGTATTGCGCTCTTGGCCTGGACCGCGTATCACAAAGATGACCTTCCCAATCCCGATTATTACGACATCAGCCAACTGGAAGCGCCCAGACAAACCGCAACGGATCAATCGGCATTTAGCACAACAGTTAACGGTCAGGAATACACCATCACCCCAAAATTTAACTACGAACTGGACGGCGTAGTGGTCAGTTATAACAATGCCGATGGCTTTGGCGACATCTGGCATCATAAACGCTGGCAGGATTTTTTAAACCTGCGGGATTTATGTGTCATCTGGGGCGAAAATGTTAGCTCCGGCATATACCAAAAACTGGCATTCAGCCATGATACCTGGACTTGCTGGGTTTCCTGGCGCGATAACGAAACTGGCGCCCAATTTAAAGGCAATCAGTTATCCAATAACCATTTGCTTGCAGAAGATGATCAAATAAAAGCGGCATTAATCAACGCCGAACCCGGCGATCATATCCGGCTAAAAGGCGTGCTGGCCGAATACGCCAACAAAAACAACGGCTTCTTTCGAGGAACCAGTACCAATCGAGACGATTCCGGCAACGGCGCATGCGAAACCGTGTATTTGGAGCAGTTTGAAATTATCAACAAAGCCAACCGTAAAATACGCCGGTTGTATAACTTGTCAAAATGGTTGATAGGCCTGTTTGGTCTTGGATTTTGTATAGCGTTTGTAATGGCGCCGGTTAGAAATCGCTAATCGAATTGCCAGAAAGTAGGCCTGAATAAGACCCCGCTAGCGCAGCGATGCGGGGGCGTTTCAGGCAAGCAGTGTGCAGCGTTATGCCTGAAACACCGATTTTCGCTCCCGCTCAAACCGGTATATTCATGCCTTCGGGCAAAAGTAAAACAAGAGAATTGACTTGAAGACAGAACTTTTAATTTCACATCTACAAGATGCTTTAGATCGCTACTCGAAACTTCCTTTTGAAATATACATTCGCTTAGATACAGAAAGGATGTTCGAAGAAATTGGTTGTCCAAGTGAAAACCAAGGCAATTACTGTCAAATTGAAATAGAAATTCTTGATAGTTTTATCGAAGATGATGTAACTGTTCTTCACGTACCAATAACCGCGCGTGATGAATCTCGAGTGTTTAGTACGGATTTGTTTATTTATCAAGATGGGCGAATTCGTTGCAATAAAATAGTCTATGAATTTGGCGGGGGAAAACTAAAATCCACACGGCGTATTCTTCCCTAGATCTTGGTTTGAATAAGTTCGCATCCTTAGGATTAGTAAACAGTTGGCTGGAATAAACCCGCACCAGCGAAGCGTTTTGTGGGTGTTTCCGGCTAAAACTGTGCATTCGCATTGCCGGAAACACCAGATTTCGTTTCCACTCCATCTGGTTGATTCCGGCCTGCCGAGTTAAATACTTCAGATCCAAAATCCCACCAAATGGTGCAACTAATTAATCATCTTTGGTTCCACCGCCAAATCTTCAACCCAGCAGCCAACTGGATTACCCAGATTTAAATCCTTATCTTCAAACTGCACTAAAAACACGATCTTGTTCGGATCTTCTTCCACATGACCGATCATGGTAATTACGCCCCGTGTTCCGGCTTCTGCCAGTAGATCCCCCTCATTACCACCAGGTATGGAACCATCATCAATAATGGCATTTGCGGCATAAACGACATCACCTAACTCTAAATCTTCAACATTCATGACTAATCTCCAGGTTTTTTGTAGCAAAGCTTACATTGTTGGTTGCTGTGTAATTAAAGCCTTTATGAAAAATCGTGGTTGTTAGTGTGACTGATTTATTAAAGCGTTATAAAACAGTCAATTACTAATTTATTACGAATTTGGCATACAGGTTGCTTTATGTATTTACAAGAACGATGCCAACCCTTTCAGGAGACTTTTTTATGATTACATTAACAGACAAGGCTATCAATGCGGTAGGCCGGTTTATCGCCGGATCCGAAACTCCCACTGCCGGCTTGCGGATAGAAGTTACCGATGGAGGTTGTTCGGGCTATCAGTACGGCTTAAAACTGGAAACCGCCAACACACCAGACGATACCATTATTGAATGCGGCGAAGTTAAGGTGTTTGTCGATCCAGTCAGTTTTCCAATGCTTGATGGCATGTCCATCGACTTTTTGGACAGCATTGATGGTTCTGGCTTTAAGTTTAGCAATCCGAATGCCGCTAAAAGTTGCGCTTGTGGAACTTCTTTTAATACCAGTCCTGAAGGCACTGGTGCCAAAACCTGTTCGTAGAATTATTGTGGGCACAACCGTTGCCCAAGCTTCAGCTACCCAGTTAATCCGAGGATAAAGCCATGTGGGACTATTCAGATAAAGTAAAAGAACATTTTTTTAACCCTAAAAATGCAGGTGCAGTGGCAGAAGCCAATGCAACAGGGGAAGTAGGTTCCATTAGCTGCGGTGATGCCTTGCGCCTAACCTTAAAGGTAGATGATGACAGTGAAGTTATTTTGGAAGCCGGTTTTCAAACCTTTGGTTGCGGCTCTGCAATCGCTTCTTCATCAGTATTAACTGAAATGATTATCGGGATGACTTTGGATGAAGCTTTAAAAGTGACCAACCAGGATATTGCTGGTCAACTGGAAGGCTTGCCGCCAGAAAAAATGCACTGTTCTGTGATGGGACGTGAGGCGTTGCAAGCGGCCATTGCTAACTATCGCGGCGAAGAATGGGTTGATGACCATGAAGAAGGCGCATTAATCTGTAAATGCTTTGCGATTGATGCTGTACTTATTGAAGAAATGGTTTGGGCTAACAAGCTGCGCACCGTTGAAGATGTCACCAACTTTACTAAAGCCGGCGGTGGTTGTGCAGCTTGCCATGAAGACATAGAAGCCATTCTGGAAAAAGTGTTGGCCGAAAAAGGCGAAAAATTTGATCCAAAAGCCGCGCCAGCTCCTGCTCCTGCGCCAATCGCTGCGGTTAAAGCACCGTTAACCAATCTACAACGCATTAAAAAGATTGAAGAAGTTCTGGAATCTTTAAGACCTGCGTTAATGGCTGATGGCGGTGACGTGGAATTGGTGGAAGTGATTGGTAATACCGCTTATGTCAATATGACTGGCGCTTGTAACGGCTGTCAAATGGCCGCGATGACTATCGCCGGTATCCAACAACGTTTGATGGAAGTGATGGGCGAATTTATTAAAGTTGTGCCAGCCTCTCAAATGCCTAAAGAAGCCGCGGTAGGAGCGTAAGCCATGTCCGACATCTATCTGGATAACAATGCCACTACCCGGGTTGATCCTGCGGTAGTTGATGTGATGATTCCGTATTTTCTTGAACAATACGGCAATCCCTCTTCCATACACAAATTTGCAGACGGCGTTGCCCGTGGCTTAAAGCAAGCCAGACAACAAGTGCAAGCGTTGATTGGTTGTGAGCATGATTCTGAAATTATTTTTACCTCTTGCGGTACAGAATCCAACTCCACTGCCATCTTGTCTGCCATAAAAGCGCAGCCAAATAAAAAGGAAATCATCACGACCACCGTTGAGCATCCTGCAATTTTAAGCTTGTGCGAATACCTGGAAAAAGAAGGCTACACCATTCACCGTTTACCCGTGGATAAGGCTGGGCGAGTTAGTTTAAATGCCTTTAAAAATCTGTTATCAGATGAAGTGGCTATCGCCAGCATTATGTGGGCAAACAACGAAACCGGCACCATTTTTCCAGTGGTTGAGATGGCTGAAATGGCTCATGCAGCCGGGGTTATGTTCCATACCGATGCGGTACAAGCGGTCGGCAAAATTCCGATGATGTTGCAAGATACCAAAATCGATATGCTGTCGTTGTCTGGCCATAAGCTGCATTCACCTAAAGGCATCGGCGTGTTATATCTGCGCCGTGGCACGCGTTACCGTCCATTATTACGGGGCGGTCATCAAGAACGCGGCAGACGGGCAGGTACAGAAAACTCTGCTTCCATCGTTGGATTAGGTAAAGCCTGTGAACTGGCGCTGCATTTTATCGAATACGAAAACACCCAGGTTAAAGCCATGCGCGACCGCCTGGAACGTGGCATTACCGAAGAAATCCCGCATTGTTTTGTGACGGGTGATATAAACAATCGCTTGCCCAACACCACTGATATAGCGTTTGAGTACATCGAAGGCGAATCCATATTAATGCTGTTAAACAAAGCCGGTATCGCAGCTTCCAGTGGTTCCGCTTGTACTTCTGGATCACTCGAACCTTCACATGTCATGCGTGCTATGGACATTCCATATACCGCCGCACATGGCACCATCCGGTTCTCATTTTCTCGCTACAACACGATGGCAGAAGTTGATGAAGTATTAAAAGTTATGCCAGGCATTGTAGCAACACTGCGTAAGTTATCGCCTTATTGGGATGGCATTAATAATGCGCCAGTGGCTAACCCTGAACAGGCGTTTGCGCCAGTTTATTCTTAATAACACAGGGTACGCTCTGCGTACCTTCATTAAGACGATGGTTAATTATGAAATCTCAAGCCCGCCATATCACCATTGACGACACCACCCTCCGTGATGGTGAACAATCTGCCGGAGTCGCTTTCTCAGTAGAAGAAAAGCTGGCGATTGCTACACAGTTGGCCGGGTTGGGCGTGCAGGAACTGGAAATCGGTATTCCAGCGATGGGTGCGATTGAGCGTGAAGAGATTAAAGCCATAGCCAGTTTAAATCTGCCTTCAACATTACTAGTCTGGGCCAGAATGCGCCAGGATGATCTTAAGGCTTGCCTGGGTCTAAACGTACATAAAGTGGATTTATCCATATCCGCATCTGATCAACACATACAACATAAACTCAAACAATCCAGAGCATGGGTTCTAGCTGCCATTAGTCATTGCGTACAAGACGCCGTAGCCAGTGGTTTGGATGTGTGCGTGGGCATGGAAGATGCCTCTCGTGCCGATGCCGATTTTTTAATACAAATGGCCGAAACCGCTCAACAAGCTGGCGCAAGCAGAATACGCTTCGCTGATACGGTTGGCATTATGGAGCCGTTTGGCGTGTTTGAAATCATTAAAAAACTGCGTGCAGCCACCGATTTAGAAATTGAAATGCACGCGCACGATGACTTGGGTTTAGCAACAGCCAACACGCTGGCTGCAGCAGTAGCAGGCGCTACGCACTTAAATACCACTGTAAACGGGTTAGGAGAACGCGCTGGTAATGCGGCCTTGGAGGAAGTGGTTGTCGGTCTTAAGCAATTATATGGTTTTGATACAGGCATTAATTTACACCATTTTCCAGTGTTATCCGAACAAGTTGCCAAGGCATCAGGTGATGCTATTGGGAGTCGTAAAAGTCTGATTGGCCAACATGTGTTTAGCCACGAAGCGGGCATTCATGTGGATGGCTTGTTAAAAGATCCAATGAATTATCAAGGCGTTGATCCGGCTTTGGTCGGTCGCAGCCATCAATTAGTTTTAGGTAAACATTCCGGTACACAGGGGGTTATTCATGCTTACCAGCAAATGGGCATACCGGTCACCCGAACACAGGCACAAGCATTACTAGTTCAAGTCAGGCGCTTTGTTAGTGAGACCAAACAAGCACCCAAAGCCATTGACTTGAGTCGGTTTCATCAAAATCTTTAGGAGTAGCTGTTATGAACGAGCTTAATGAAATTAAAGAGTCTTGCCAGGAGCCGATTGATACAACTGCGGCCGATGCTAACTGGGAAATTCCAGATCAGGATGATCGTTATCCAGGTTCGTTTTTTCGGGTGGCGGGCGTTCCCAGACCTGGCAAAACGGCTTGGAGCCTTAACTAATGGTGATGGTCATGTCTGAACTACGTCCAATCAAAACCGAAAAACCATTGGGCTTTTTTGCGCAATGGAAAGAAGACGTTTATTGCGTGTTCGGTCGTGACCCTGCAGCACACAGTGTTTGGGAGATATTGCTGACTTATTCCGGCGTGCATGCGGTGTTAATGCACCGGATTAACCATCGCTTATGGCTGGCGGATTGGAAATTAACCGCGCGATTTCTATCCGCTGTTTGCAAAATGTTTACCTGTGTAGAAATTCATCCCGGCGCCACCATTGGTCGACGCCTGTTTATTGATCATGCCCTGGGCGTGGTAGTTGGTGAGACTTGTGAAATTGGTAATGATGTCACGCTTTATCACGGTGTTACCTTGGGTGGCACAACCTGGAACAAAGAAAAACGTCATCCAACTCTGGGGAATAACGTATTGGTCGGGTCAGGTGCCAAGATTTTAGGCGCAATTACCTTAGGTAATAATGTCCGGGTAGGTGCTAATTCAGTCGTGGTAAAAGACGTACCGCCTTGTTGTACGGTAGTGGGCATTCCCGGGCGGATTATCCAGTCTAAAGGTGCTCAAATTCAAAGCAAGCATGGTATTGATTTGGATCATCATTTGATCCCTGATCCCGTGGGTAAGGCCATTTCATGCTTACTGGAGCGACTTGATGCCCTGGAAGCCGCTCAAAAAGAATCAGCAGAAGCTTGTCAGGATAACGAATGTGTAACTTGTGATGCCGAAGGTGTTTGTCACAGTCAAAAAGAAACAGTAATCAAACGAGCGGTGGGGGCATAGGTGGACTTATTAGATTTTGAAGCGCAAGGATTGTATTTTGATGAACCGGAAGTGGCCGGTGTTCATGAAATGATAGCCGATGCCGCAGAAAATTACGCTCAGGGCGATGCCGAATTGCCCTTATTGAAAGCCTATTTTTTGGCGCCGGAATCATTAAATGTGTTAGTGGCTTTAAACCGGTTTTACTATTATCAACACCGTTTAGATGATGCGCTGACGGCAACCAGTAAAGCACTGGCAGTGATCCGGCCATTGGTTAACTTTCCGGAAAACTGGCGTGATTTACAACTGGAGCATATTACTCAGGCACCGGCTAATTTGCTAACGCAAGTCAGATTGTATTTGTTTACTTTAAAAGCAGTTGGTTTTTTACACATGCGTTTAGAAAACCTGGATTTAAGCCAGGCCATATTTACCAAGTTGGTTGAGTTGGACAGCAAAAACCGGATTGGCGCAGAAGGGTTATTGGAGCTAGTGCTGAAGCGTAAAGCGGAGGCTGGGGAAGCACAAACTGTTTGATTTTTATCACTTAAACGGGAGTTTATTATGTCAGCAAACACTAGCGATGTTTTAGTTAACGTACTAATTGGAATAGCTTTTATTGTTTTATCGGTATATTTGCTTAGTCAAGAAATCACTTTAATTACGCCAATTTAGGGCAGGGGCTTACGATGAGTTTTGAAGACGATCTCGAAGAATTAGAGTCTGCGGAAGATTTCATGCAGTATTTTGAATTGCAATATGAACCTAGCGTGGTGCATGTAAACCGTTTGCATATTCTGCAACGTTTTCATGATTATTTGCAAAAAGCTGGCGATGAGATGCCTGAAGACGAGGTGCCTAAACGCGCTGTTTATTCTAAATTACTGGAAAGAGCTTATCAGGATTTTGTGGAATCAGACGCCCAAACTGAAAAAGTGTTTAAAGTGTTTTCCATGGGTGAAGCACAAACTGCCTTTGTCTCTTTAAGCGACATTAAAACATGAAACCGGAACGCTATGATGAGGGCCGTTTTGAATATGGTGAAACGGTCCGGGTAACTCGAAATGTGCGTAACGACGGCACTTACCCAGGCATGGATGTCGGCACCTTGCTAATTCGCAGGGGCAGTGTCGGCAATGTGATTGAAGTAGGCACGTTTTTGCAGGATCAAGTTATTTTTACCGTGCATTTTCTTAGCCAGGGGCGCATGGTTGGATGCCGGTTAGAAGAATTGCTGGGCGGTGATGAGCCTTGGAATCCCAGTCGATTTGAATTTAGAGATAAAGTGATTTGCACGATTGATTTGGGTGTTCAAGGCAATATTTTAGTACCCAAAGGCACTGATGGTGAGGTATTTAAAGTGTTAAGAGAAAGCGAAAATATCCAGTATCACGTGGCTTTTGGGGGCCGAACCCTGCAAGTGCCAGAAACCTGCTTAGCTCCAGCACATCCAGAATCGTTTATCGAACCGGAGCATTAATATGTCCGAAACTGTAACGTCTACACCACCTGAAGTTTACAATTTACTTAGAGCTTCGTTAACGTTGTTTAAAAAATCGCCTGCCGAGTTGAGTGCAGACGAGTTGAAGCTGGCCAGAAATCAAGCTGTCAATGAGTGCAAAATTGAGGCAAGGGTTTTAAATACGAAAGAAGCTGCGGCTGTGATTATCACCGAGCATGAATTGCAGCAAGCGTATGAGGAAATTCGTAGTCGTTATGATTCAGAAGATGATTTTTTAGCTGATTTGACAGCTAACCAACTTGATGAAGCCAGTTTAATGGCGGCATTACATCGGCAGTGTAAAGTAAACACGGTGCTGGAAGTGGTTGCCAGCCATTCGCCAAATATCAGTGATATTGAAATTGGCATTTATTATCATCTGCACAATCAGCAATTTCACATGCCGGAACGGCGGGAAGTTTGTCATATTTTTATCAGTATAAATCCTGAATATCCAGAAAACACCCAAGATGCCGCTTTGTTAAGGGCTCAGGAACTTTCTGAAAAGTTGCAAAAAAAACCGCATAAATTTGCTGATTTGGCCTTAAAACATTCGGAATGTCCTACTGCATTACAAGGTGGTCAGTTGGGCACGGTGCATAGAGGCAAGCTTTATCCCGAAATTGACGAGGTGTTGTTTACCTTAAAAGTCGGTGAAATCAGTCAGCCAGTGTTATCGGAAATTGGTTTTCATGTGTTGCTCTGTAAAACCATACATAAAGCTGAAACATTGTCTTTAGCTAAAGCCACACCAAAAATTCGTCAAATGATGAAAGAACGCGCCAGACGCACTTGTCAACGTGCCTGGTTAGCCAGTTTACCCATACCAGAATCCGGGGAAAGCAGTCATGACTAATAAAGATATCAAAAGCTGTTCATTTTGTGGTGTGGAACAATCGGTGTCAGTGCCCTTGATAGCGGGCGCTGAAGGATATATCTGCGGCGCTTGCGTATTACTGGCACATCAAGTTGTAACTAACTGGAGCCGAAAAAAAGAACTGTCCGAAATGCAAGGCCCACTGCCCATCCCGGCCAAAATCAAAGCCCATTTGGATCAATATGTCATTGGGCAGCATCTGGCTAAAGAGATATTGTCCGTGGCTGTTTACAATCATTATAAGCGCCTTAAGCATGAAGGCGGCGATGCCGGATTAGGCGAATATGACAAAGACGTTGAAATCGGCAAATCCAATATTTTATTGATCGGCCCATCCGGCACCGGCAAAACATTGTTAGCCAGTACCTTGGCCAAAATAGTCGGCGTGCCTTTTGTGGTAGCCGATGCAACTACCTTAACGCAAGCCGGTTATGTCGGCGATGATGTGGAAAATATCCTGGTGCGCTTACTGGATGTGGCCGATGGCAATTTGGCTAATGCGGAATGGGGCATTGTGTATATTGATGAAATCGACAAAATCGCGCGCAGCCCTGAACAACAAACAGGCACCCGCGATGTGTCCGGCGAAGGCGTACAGCAGGCTTTATTACGTTTGGTGGAAGGCTCGCACGTTAAGATTTCCACTAAAGGCCAACGTAATAAAGACGGCGAATCCAGTATCGATACCCGCAATATTTTATTTATAGCAGGTGGCTCGTTCCCTGGTTTAGAAAAGTATGTGGAAAAGCGCCTGATACCAACCAATTCAGCCATCGGTTTTCATGCTGACGTATCTAATCCAGATACGAAGCCCAGTTTAGACGATATGCTCAACGCTATTCAACCGAGTGATTTACGTAAATTTGGTTTAATTCCTGAATTTATCGGCCGGTTTCCGATTATCGCACCTCTGGAAGCCTTGGATGTTGAGGCGTTGATCCGGGTATTAACCGAACCAAAAAATGCGTTAGTCCGTCAATACCAACAATTATTTGCTTTTGAAGGCGTTGAGCTAAAGTTTCTGGAAGAAGCGCTGGTTGAGATCGCCAACAAGGCAATCGAACGCGAAACCGGTGCCAGAGGCTTACGTAGCATCATGGAGCAAATCTTACGCAAAACCATGTTTGATATTCCATCAGTGGATGATGTTGAGCAATGCATAGTCAGTGGCGATGTGGTTAAAGGCACTGGTGAGATCCAGTTGATAAAAAAATCCGAAACTAAACTCAGGCAGCAAGCCGGTTAGTAATTATTCATTTAAAACAGGCAAATTTATGACAACTGAAGAAAAAATTCGTGACCAATTGGCCACCCACCCAATTATTTTGTACATGAAAGGCGTTCCGAGTGACCCGCAATGTGGATTTTCTGGCAAAACAGTCGGTATTCTCAATGAAACTAAAATCCCGTTTGCCTATGTAAATGTATTAGCAGCGCCCTTTATCCGCGAAAAATTGCCATCAATTTCACATTGGCCTACCTTTCCGCAATTGTTTGTTAATGCGGAACTGGTTGGTGGTTGTGACATCGTGGAAGAAATGTCAAAAAACGGTACTTTGTTACCATTGCTGCAAAGTGCGGGTAAAAAGGAAGAACACGATCATGAACATCCAACGATTTCAGTTGCTGAACTGACCGAATTAGTTAAAAAAAGCATTAGCGATGCCCAGGTTCTTGTGGAAGGTGAGGGCTGTGATTTAACGATTACAGTAATCAGCGAACAGTTTAATGAGTTGGCGTTAGTTAAAAAGCAGCAATTGGTTATTGCAACATTAACCGAGCCTTTGGCGTCAGGCAAACTGCATGCGGTCAGTGTTAAAGCTTATACGCCCAGCGAATGGCAAGCTTTAACGCAAACTAAGAAAGATCCAGGTTTATTGCAAATTCAGCTTTAGGGTAACTTAGTAGTTTAACAATTATTGCCAAGTGTGTAGGTCGGAATAAGTCGGTATGAGCGGGAGCGAATACCGATGTTTCCGGCACACCGATACCGCAACGTTTGCCGGAAACAACCATGCCTAGCTATCGCTGGCCTGGTTTTATTCCGGCCTACACAGAATGTTCTGGTTCGTTAATAATGCTAATCCCAATAACTGTTTAGGTCGGAATAAATTGGTATGAGCGGGAGCGAATACCAATGTTTCCGGCACGGCGATATCAGAACGTTTGCCGGAAACAACGATGCCTAGCTGCCGCGGGCCTGGTTTTATTCCGGCCTACACAGAATGTTCTGATTCGTTAATAATGCTAATCCCAATAAGTGTGTAGGTCGGAATAAGTTGGTATGAGCGGGAGCGAATACCGATGTTTCCGGCACACCGATACCGCAACGTTTGCCGGAAACAACGATGCCTAACTGCCGCGGGCCTGGTTTTATTCCGGCCTACACAGAAAACGCTGTCCCACAACATAGAGGTCTTCATGGCTAAAATAGGCATTTTTTTTGGAACCGACACCGGTAATACCCGCCGTATAGCCAAAGAGATAAGCGGCTTGCTAGAGAAGGGCTTGGCTGCTAAACCGGTCAACATTCGCAATGCCAGTGTTGATGATCTTTTGGCCTTTGACACGTTGATTCTTGGTACACCAACCTATGGAGAAGGACAATTACCTGGTTTATCCACTGGCAATGCCACCGAAAGTTGGGAAGAATTTCTACCTAAGTTGGACGGTCGTGATTTTACCGGCAAAAAAGTGGCCATCTACGGTTTAGGTAACCAGAAAAGCTATCCGGACGAGTTTGTTGATGCCATGTTTTATTTGTACGAGCAATTTAAAGCTTGCGGCGCAACCATCATAGGCGGGTGGGATGCCAGTGATTATAAATTTATAAAATCCAAAGCCTTGCTATCGGATCGTTTTGTTGGCTTGGCCTTGGATCAGGAAAATCAAAAAGAATTGACCACAGCCAGATTGGGCAGTTGGTTAACTCAATTAGCTGAAGCTTGGGATTAACATGGGCATGCAGACAGCTAAGCTAAAGCCAGTCTGTACCAAGCAGGAATTGCTAGGCGCGCCTTTTTTAATCCGACCGATTTTTTACAAACAACAGCCCGCAACGGCGATTATTTTTGGATTTGAAGGTCAATATTTTGCTTACATCAATCACTGCATGCACATGCAACGGCCGTTAAATTGTCAGGAAGATAATGTGTTTGATGAAACGGGTAAATATTTACGCTGTTCAATGCACGGTTTTATATTTGATCCTAAAACTGGTGAGTGTTTGAGTCCGGTTTGTTTTGGACAACACTTGCAGGCGCTACGCTTACAAGAAATTGAAGACACTTTATATTTTGCCGAAAAACATTTAACACTGAACGCTACAGGGGCGTAAAAAATGATTGAAGAACACGTGGTGGTAGTCAAAACTGATAACTTGCAAGCCTGGGTGGCTGCCGAGGCTAAAAGCGCTTGTAATGGTTGTCAGCAAAAAAAAACGTGTTCTACTAACGCCATGAATAGTGTTTTTAAAAATAAAATAGTGCCTGTTGATAGTGCAATACCACTAAAAGCGGGTGATAAAGTCGTGGTGGCAATTGATGAATCTGAATTGTTAAGAGCTTCGTTATTAATGTATCTATTGCCTTTGGTCGCTTTTTTTTGTGGAGCGGGAGTGGCGGAGTGGCTAGTGGCAGATGATCCCAATGCCGACGCCTGGATTGCCGGTGCAGCAATAACCAGTCTGTTAGCTGCACTCTGGCTGATCAATAAGATATTAGGGCTTTGCTTATGGGCTTATTTTGCTCGGCCGGTTGTTGTTAAAAAATTGTAACTAACCTACTAGCAGCCTTACTTATTAGCCCGATTAGCAATAATATCCGTAACTACCGCAGGGTCTGCCAAGGTTGACGTATCACCCAAGCTATCCAGTTCATTAGCCGCCACTTTTCTTAAAATCCGGCGCATAATTTTGCCGGAACGGGTTTTAGGTAATCCTGGCGCCCATTGGATAATATCCGGATTGGCAATGGCGCTGATTTCTTTTCTAACCAGCGCGACCAATTCTTGTCTAAGCGCTTCGCTGGGTTCAATGCCGACATTTAACGTCACATAAGCATAAATGCCTTGGCCTTTAATATCATGCGGATAGCCAACCACTGCAGCCTCAGCCACATCTGGATGCAAAACCAACGCACTTTCGATTTCTGCAGTACCCATTCGATGTCCTGAGACATTCAATACATCGTCAACCCGGCCTGTTATCCAATAATAGTTATCTGCATCTCGCTTCGCGCCATCGCCAGGAAAGTAATAGCCTGGATAGTTTTTAAAATAGGTATCGACAAAACGTTGGTGATCGCCGTAAATGGTGCGCGCTTGTCCAGGCCATGAGCGACTAATAGCCAGAATACCTTCCGCTTCACCGGACATTAAATTGCCGTTGTTATCCATGATTTCCGGCACAATCCCAAAAAAAGGTAACGTGGCTGAACCTGGTTTTAACTCGGTACAACCGGGTAGCGGCGTGATTAATATGCCGCCAGTTTCAGTTTGCCACCAGGTGTCCACAACGGGGCAGCGATCTTCACCCACCGTGTGGTAGTACCATTCCCAGGCTTCAGGATTAATGGGTTCGCCAACGCTGCCTAAAATTCTTAGACTTTTTCGGCTGGTGTTGGTGACATAATCATTACCCTGCGCCATCAACGAGCGGATTAGGGTAGGGGCGGTGTAAAAGATGTTAACCTGATGCTTATCAATAATCTGCCAGCATCGATCCGGCGCGGGATAAGTTGGGATGCCTTCAAAAATCAGGGTGGTGGCGCCATTGCACAATGGCCCGTAAATCATGTACGAATGCCCGGTAATCCAGCCAATGTCGGCCGTGCACCAGTAAATATCGCCATCGTGATAATCAAATACATATTTATGCGTCATGGCTGCATACAACAGATAACCGCCCGTAGTATGTAATACGCCTTTTGGCTTGCCTGTGGAACCGGATGTGTACAAGATAAACAGCGGATCTTCCGCATCCATCGGTTCAGCAGGGCAGTCTGGGGACGCGTTTTCCATAGCTTCATGAAACCAGACATCCCGATCAGCTTGCCAGTTAACATCTGCGCCAGTATTTTTAATAACAACCACGGTTTTAAGATTGGGACATTGCGCTGCGGCTATGTCCACATTGCTTTTAATTGGTGTGACTTTACCGCCGCGATTATTTTCATCAGCGCAGATTACAATCTGGCAATCCGAATCCAAAATCCTATCCTTTAACGCTTCCGCAGAAAAACCGCCAAATACAATGGAATGTACCGCGCCAATACGCGTACAGGCCAGCATAACTGTGGCTGCTTCGGCTACCATGGGTAAATAAATACATACCCGATCGCCTTTTTTTACGCCCAGGTTTTTTAGAACGTTGGCAAATTTGCACACCTGCTCATGCAGTTGCCGATAAGTGATTTTTTTATCATGACTCGGATCATCACCTTCCCAAATAATAGCAACCTGATCAGCACGCGTTTCTAAATGTCGATCAACGCAATTAACGCTTACATTTAATTGCCCACCTAAAAACCAACTGATCAAACCGTCTTTAAAATTACAATCGGATACCGTATGCCAAGGCTTGCTCCAGGTAATAAACTGTTCGGCTTGCTCAGCCCAAAAGCTTTCAGGTTCGGTGATGGAACGCTGATACATGGCTTGATAACTAGCGGCATTGATGTGCGCGTGTGCAGCTATTTCAGGTTTAACGGCATAAGTTTTCGACATGTTTTGTCCTTGAGATAATTGTTTTCTTATAACTGCCTAATTAGGTGTATTTTGCACGATTTAGGCAGATAAAAAGTAATAATTTTCAAATGCTGCTAGAAAAGGTTTTAGCAGGCTATACAGGTTGGTATAAATGTTGATTAATGGGGGTTATAGGCATAAATGCCTTGCTTGCATCTCTTGGCTGTAAAATTTAAACACATTATCTGTATTGTTAAATTTCCTTCACCAATCAACACCACTGTTAATTTCTCGGCCATCGTCAAATTTTATAGTTTTGGGCACCCATTCGACTTCAAACCGATCATTGTCATCTGCAACAAAGGCTTTTTGTTGATCAGTTGCATCGCCATTTCGGTCTCCACAAGTAATTTTCATGCTGCCACCTGCGGCGATTTCTCTCTGTATTCCTAAATCTATCCAACAAATGTCTAGAGGTAAGAAAGAATCTCTATCGTGCGCTTTCAGTGAGCCTTGCATACCCACAATGCGATGGTTACTTAAATTTTTAATCAGAATCGTGCTAACAAAAGTAGGTGTCGTATTCGGTTGATGGAATCCATCTGGATTCAGGCGCTTTTGATATTCATTTACACTGATAATTTCGGCCTTAATTACACTGGCATTCACTAGGGCCAGCAGCGGTTCGAGCTTAGCTTGACGTTGCAATTTTAATTCATCCGATTTAACTTTAGCTGCGGCCATTTTTACCTGCCATTGTTTTTCCAGTTCTATTGCTTCTGCAAAGGTACGGGCAGTTAACGGGTTATCTGGATCGGCAAATTGTGCAGGTAAAACATCGCCATTGCTACGTTTTACATAAGACTCGACCAGTTTACGGTCTTCTTCTGTGAGTTTGGCCAGTTGGGTTTGTACCGAAGCTAAGTCGGTGCTGCCAAAGGGTAGCTTGGTATGCTCTGGATTACGTTGGTATTGTACGGCCAGATAAACGATTACAGCTAAACTTACCAGTTTAAAAACAGAAAATAGATTCATTGTTCCAATTCTTTTTTTAATGACAATCCATCCGGTGCGTTGGCTAATATTTGGTCGGCGATTATCTGGGTGGTTTTGTGCAATACACTAAAGTGATTGGCTGCTTTTACACGGATGCAGCGTAACCAGGGGTTTTCGGTAACTTCGCAAAGCCCGTCCAATTCGGTGCTGTTGCCAGGGCTTTCCAATCCTTCAATGATATAAGTTTGCTGGTTAATGCCTTCCAGCCAATGGATAGGCGAACGCAGTTTGAGTTCCAGTGGATCCAGTTTTGAGAAATCAACAGGTAAAATTTCAGCAGGATATTTGTCCACACTGGCCACTGGGCCAAAAGCTAACACCGCTTTAAAAGGCGTTTTCATTGCAGCCGTTAATAACGCTAATGTACCGCCAGTGCTATGTCCGCCCAGATAGATTTGTTTGCCATCAACATAACTTAACTGCGCCAGCTGTTCGGCGGCTTTTAGGACATCTTCAACTTCGCCCAGAAAAAACTCTTTGGCGTTTGGGTTGCCATTACCGCCACGTAAGGTTGGATACATCATGATAATGCCTGCTTCGCGAAAGGCACGCGCTGATTGGTCGTTTTCATCTGGACCTGGCGTCCAAAAGTCAGATAAAGAATTGCTGTCGCCGCCGGTTAACCAGATAATCGCTGGATGCTTACGGTCATCCCTGGGATCCGGTGAGACGAAACCAGGCAATGTATAGTTTTGGGGATTTTTGTAATCGCTACGCACAAACAAATTGGCTGGTGGCTGTGGCAAAGGCAAAGGATGTTCGTCGTGAACAGCGACTGCTGTTGTAAAACCGTGGCGGGTTTGGGCCAGTTCCGGTTCACCTGCTTGGGCCATTTTTTCACGTTCATTGCTTGCATTTTGATCCTGTTGTTGCTGCCAAGCCAAGCTTTGAGCATTGACTTCATTGAATGATTGCTTGTCTATGCAATGATAGGTTTGATTAATCTGGTAGCCTTTTTCCATGGCATCGTTAACCGCTTTAACATCAGTTAGTCGCGGGCCTTCGCACTGGGTCTGGTCGTAATCGGGCGCGTCGTTTGTTAATCTTGGTAAACTCATAAACAAAAACGTTACTAATCCGATGCCAAAGGCAATTAAGCGCAACATGAGATCTCCAGTGGATCGGTAGTGATGAATGTTAAAAGGTAAGGCTAGTTAGCAGGGTTATTATTGTCAAGATTCAGTGGTGTAGGAGCGGGGCCTGCTTATTTTTTGGATAATATATTTCATAAGCGGGTTTTAGATAAAGTTTTTTGGTAAGCGATGTGGGCTTAATTTTTCGGCATGTTGATTGAGAAATCCATCTGCCAAAATCAAGATTAACATAGCATCAGTTTTTTTATTACTCAGTTAGAAACAACTAAGTATTTTTATTAGTTTGCGTAGCTGAAGAGAATTTTTATGGATCGATATAACGGATAGCTGGGTATATATTAAGCAATGCATCGACTTGACCTTTTAAGATTTGAGTGAGAATATTAAAATGTATCGATTAAACTCTTCAGTAGTTTATTGATACGTTAATTACTATTATCAACTAACCGTATCAAGGTGTTACATGTTAAAAACGTTTAAATATCTAGCAATAGCTTCAACAATAGTGGCGGCTTCCTCAGCAAATGCAGTGGCTGTTTTTGTGCCTCCAGTTTCAATTACAGAAACTTACAATGAATTAACTCAGACCGGTAGCTATTCCGTCACCAACATTTCCAGTGATGAAATTTTTGCATTTGCGTTGGGGAATAACGTTGCACTAGATGCAACTACAACTTATAGAAATCACTGGGCGGCACGCACATTAACTGAGGCAGAATGGAATCAAGGCGTTTATCTGGGTGGGAATTACACAAACTTTGAAGGCGGGATTGGTTTTAACACCTCAGAAGTGCCATTTCAAAATGTGTTTGCTGGTTACAGCAAAGTCAATGTTTACAGCATGATTGATGACACTAATATACAACCTGGCGAAACCACCGGCTATGAGTTCTTCTACAATGCAACGCAACCAGCTTCACCATTTTTAGTGTTGTTTAACAGTGGCGGTGTCAGCACAGGACAAGCCACCGTTGTGCCATTACCTAATGCCTTAATGCTGTTTGCGACAGGTCTACTGGGTTTTATAGGCTTTAAACGCAGAGCTTAAGTTAAACAAGTTTTGTCCTGATTAGGTTTAACAATAGCCGAAATCGGGAAAATTCAATCCAGCGGCATACCGACCAAGGTTCTATAAAGGCTCTAACCGGTGCCGGTATCCAGATTACAAGGACGTAGTTTTCCAGTTAGTGCCACCTATAGAATTGTTAACAGTTTAATCCAGGCTTGCAGTTGTCAGCGCGCGTAGCCAATTCCTTCAATTGAATCATAAAATGCTGCTTGTGAGAATGAGTTTATGGTGGGATACTCCTGAATAGGTTGTTGAATTCTCCAACCATTTCATAAGAGTGCTGTATATGAAACTTCTTTTAAGTAAAATGCTGGTCAATCTCGCGTTATGTTTAGCCTTAACGACTCAGCTTTGTTACGCTGAAAGTATAAACGGAACGTGGTCGTTTGTTAGTTTATACGGCGGTTCACCCTACAACTACGACATGACATTTTCTGAGACTGGCGGTGTTATCACGGGGACTGGTGGCGGGGGTGGTTGGACAATTTCCGGATCAATCAGTGGTAATCAAGTTACTTGGCGAGAAGACTACGTAAGCAGCTCCTACTACGCCGATCGAGTTGGCACGATTAGCGGCGACACCATGAGCGGCACATGGGGAAATGAATCTCAATTTGGCACTTGGACAGCCACCAGAATTGCAGGTTCGGGCGGAGGTGGAACAGCTGGAAATAAACGCTCAACTGCCCTTCAGCTTTTTTGCAATCGAAGCGGCCCTAATTTAGAAATAGCAAAGTGCAGTGTCACCATTGCCGACCAAGGTCCGCCACCAAGAACACTTCCGACTGGAATAGTGAATTTTGTGGCAACGGGTGGATTTACGCCAGCAACTGCAAGTTGCCAAATTACCCAGACTCAATATTCGCCAGGAATTGGATCCTGTGAAGTGCAATTCGCTGTGCCGATTGGTTTTACCATAGGCGCAAAATTTCCAATCGAAGTAAGCTACGCTGGTGATACAAATTTTGATACCAGCTCAAAAGCGCATGAGTTGATAGTTTCGTCATGTGTTGGTGACGCTAACACACCATGTTCAGGTGAGGTTGATTTAGGCTTGGCGAACGATGAAATTCTTAGTAATAAACTGAGCGCAATTATTGGTTGTGGAAGAATAATCCCCAAAGCCCAAATGGCGCTCGCCCTTCCAGCAGGAAGCTGTTCGGTTAATGGCAACCTTGGTGTCGACATGATTGAGCTTGTTGATAATTTGGATGAAGCAGAATGGCGAGAGCTTTCGAACTCGATATCTGCAGCTGATGCCAAGACCGATCAACTTCTTAGAAAGATCAAAGAGATAGGTGGGAGTACACCGGTCGAACTAATAAATTCATTTGATAATATGTTAAAGCATTCTAAAGAAATGATGGATGCCAATCAAAAATACATGAAAACGCACATAAATAAGAATTCCGCACCGGCAAATGCTTTGGCTGCTCCGGTAAAAAGCGGAAATTTAGTGCCTCAGGCCGCAGCAGTGGCACCTAGTGTGCTGATTACTTTTGGTAATGTGCAAACCACTGTTAAGAAAGGCTCTCAAAAGGCGGTTGTTTTCAAGCTTGGAACGCGTGCAAAGAAATTTGTATCAATTTTTAAAAAGGCTGACATTACTTTTATACCAGTTCAGATAGACATGTCTTATATAAAACCGGGCACCAAAAAATCTAAAAAGATAAAAAGTGAGATTCTTAGGATAGGCTTGTCTTAGCACCCGTAGTTTGGCATAAGTAACTGCCTAAACTTAATAGCACATCATTCCGGCAGGGGTTGCTAGGGTCCAGGTAACACGGTGGTAGATTAAGAAAACTGGTGACTCACGTCCTTGTATTCTGGATACCGGCACCCATCAGAGCGCGAAGCGAATCCCTGCCGGTATGACGTTGCTTTGAAATTGCAGGCCTCAGTTGAAACTTGAAGTATTCAGGTAACGATTTAAAAAAGGGGATTAAAATATTGATGATGATATAAAAAATCCTGTATTTTTATTCAATAATTACTTGCCAAAATAAATATTTAAATTCCCCAAAAACAAGCTTTTCATTTCTAATTTTCAAGGTATGTTGCTAACTCATTGTAAATTAATTTGGAGCTTAACTATGAAAGCGCAATATACCTTAATATCAAGATCTGTTTTGTTAGTATCTATTGCTGCGGCAAGCTTGTTTATAAGTACAGCCGCAAACGCCAGTGATCATGAAACCCAATGTTTTGATAATGTACAAGGCAAAATACCTTGGAATGATGATAAAAACTTGAATTGGGATCCTGAAAATGTCAAACAGCTCTGCAAAGGCACTGTTAGCCCGGCTGAGCCAGGCAAATGCTTTTTAAGTGTAAAATCAGGTCAAGTTGATTGGGGTAAGGGCACAGTATGGGAATGGAAAAATATAATTAATCTATGCGCAGGGACCAATGATGCTAAAAAGAGCGTGGATTGTTTTAATAAGGGTATAAGTACAGGTGCAGATTGGCGGGATGTGATTTTATTATGCCAACGTGCTGATAATAGCCAGTCAAAAAGCAATGAATATATGAAGTAAGTATTTTAAATAGTATAGGCAGATTTTAATTTAATAAATTATATAAAAATTACTTTAATTTATGGAAGGTATAATATATTTAAAATTTTCGCAATTGTTTTTAATTTAATATTAAAACTAATAATAATTATTAAATGATATACATTATTATAGTTAGTTAAAAAGCGTTTTTAGTTTTGCAGCTTAGTATGTTGGGGTGAGGCACGAGCACCAACAAATTCGGCGCAATGGTTTAATTGTTGGGGTTCGTGCCTACCCCACCTGTTAACTGTGCTTATAAGCTGGAAATTTCTACACCCAAATTGGCTGGTTCTACGCCTGTTAAGCTGATCTGTAGTTTGTTTGATCTGAGCAATATGCAAAAAATCAGCTGATAGTTTACACCCATATAACCTGGATTCGCTTGCGCGGTATTTGGCTCTGGCAATCCCAGCCAGAATGACAAATCAATTTTACGGTCTGACTTATTGAAAGTCGCCTAACCTCATCGATCAACGTTTATAAACGCTGGCACATACTGCAAAAAACCGTGGAACGATTCGTGATACGTATTTCTTCCAATGGCGTGCCGCAGTTGATACACGGTAGCTTTTTTCTGCCATAAACGCTCAGTTGTTGTTGAAAATATCCGGGTTTTCCGGCTGCATTCACAAAATCCCTTAATGTGGTTCCGCCTTGAGTGATGGCTTTAGCTAGTATGTAGCGAATAGCGTCGACCAGTTTTTCATATTGTTCCAAGGTAATGCTGTTACTGAGTGTGACTGGGTGGATGCCCGCCATAAATAAGGCCTCATTCGCATAAATATTACCCACGCCAACCACGGTGTGGCTGTCCATAATAAAGGTTTTGATCGGGATTTTTCGGTGTTGGGCCAAGCTGTGCAAAAACTCGCCGGTAAATTCATCCGATAATGGTTCTGGACCTAAATGACTGATAAGCGGATGTTGTTCAATGGGGTCCGCCGTCCATAACACAGCGCCAAAACGACGCTGGTCGTTAAAGCGCAAAATGGTGTTGTCATCAAAAATAATATCAATATGATCATGTTTTTTTACCTCATCCGTTGTTGACTGGATTCTTAAATTACCCGACATGCCTAAATGTATGAGTAATGTGCCTGTGTTTATTGAAAACAGCAGATATTTACCACGTCTTTTAACTGTGCTGATAATTTGGCCAGTTAATGCGTCTGCCAATGTTTCTGGTACGGGCCAGCGTAGTTTGGGTTGCCGAATGATAATTTGCTTAATTCGTTTACCTTCAATATGGGGAGCAATACCTAGGCGTGTGGTTTCAACTTCGGGCAATTCAGGCATGTGTTTTAACTAGTGGGTAAAATGGATGCCGCCATTATAAGCGTGCCAGTGCAAATTAAGAGTAAATCGGTTTGCTGTAAGTAAAATTAAGCAGCAGAGATGCTCTTTCGCCAAGTAGTTAGTGATGTGTTTGCGGCAACTGGTGCCCCGAAATGCCGGAAACACCGAGCTATCGGAGAAATGATCAAGGGCAATCACATATTATCGGGATTATTAATGAATATTAAAGACTTACCCTATACGCTGCCATTTTTGTTGCTCAAAGGTTACAATGTACAAATCAACAATCAATTTTAAATAAAGTGAGTTTGCTATGGAAAAAATAAAAGTACTTTTTGTCTGTATGGGCAACATTTGCCGGTCTCCCACAGCAGAAGGTGTATTTACCAAGATTGTTGAAGAGGCGGGTGTTGATGATAGTTTTACTATCGATTCAGCCGGAACTCATGCTTACCATATCGGCGAGCAACCTGACCCTCGCTCGCAGGTTGCAGCACGGGAACGTGGCATAGAATTAAAACATTTAAAAGCGCGTAAGGTATCAGTAGAAGACTTTGAGCAATACGATTATGTCTTGGCTATGGATAGCGACAATGTCGCTTCGTTAATGCAAATCTGCCCTGAAGATTATAAAGACAAGGTAAAATATTTTTTGGATTACGCACCCGAGCTGTCGGTAAAGTCTGTACCTGATCCTTATTACGGCGGGCGATTTGGTTTTGAACGAGTTTTGGATCTGGTAACTGCTGCTTCTCAAGGCTTTTTAAATACGCTGCGCTCTGAAGGTCGTCTAATTTAAGGAAACTGGCCGTGGCTATAATCTCAAATACAGTTTGTTATGTGGATGGCGATGTACTTTTGGAAGCTTTTTTTGCTTTTGATGATGCCGTTACTGAACAGCGGCCTGCGGTATTAATCAATCATACCTGGGCGGGTAGAGATCAATTTGTGGCTGATAAAGCCATAAAATTAGCGGAACTTGGTTATGTCGGTTTTGCGGTTGATATGTATGGCAAAGGGATTTTAGGCAACGGCCCGGCAGAAAACGCCCAGTTGATGCAGCCGTTTATGGAAGACCGGGCCATGTTACAAAAACGTATCCAAGCTGCACTGGCCGCAGTCAGGTTGTTGCCTTGGGTTGACGATAGCAAAATTGCGGCGATGGGTTTTTGCTTTGGTGGATTATGCGTGTTGGATTTGGCCAGAACGGGTGCAGATCTAAAAGGCGTGGTTAGTTTTCATGGGTTATTAGTGCCGCCGGAAAATATTCCAAATCCAAAAATTAATGCAAAAATATTGGCTTTGCACGGGCATGATGACCCAATGGTGCCGCCTGCGCATGTCTTGGCTTTTGAACAGGAAATGACTCAGGCGGGTGCTGATTGGCAATTGCATTGCTTTGGCCACACCATGCATGCTTTTACAAATCCGGTTGCAAACGATTCCGCAAGAGGCACTGTTTATCAGGCAGATGCTGATCGGCGCTCCTGGCAGCTAATGCAGAATTTTTTTACTGAAATCTTCGCTTAATCAATCAATTCCGTCGAAAGTGTTAACACTTTCGACGGAATTGATACACATGCTATAATTGCTCTGTTTATTCTGTCGTTTAGTTTCCGCTAAGTTGCAGTGTGTGTTTTAAGTAGAGTTACCGGTCGCTGATTAAACCGGTATTTTTGTTTTATAGGGATCAATGTCAAACTTTGCTAAAGAAATCATTCCTGTTAATCTCGAAGACGAGATGAAGCAGTCCTATCTCGATTACGCAATGAGTGTTATTGTGGGTCGAGCACTTCCAGATGTACGAGATGGCCTTAAGCCGGTTCATCGCCGTGTCTTATTCGCTATGAGCGAAGTTAGCAACGACTGGAACAAACCATACAAAAAATCGGCTCGTATCGTCGGTGACGTTATGGGTAAATACCATCCGCATGGTGACATGGCTATCTACGACACCATGGTGCGTATGGCGCAGCCATTTTCCATGCGCTATATGTTGATTGACGGGCAGGGTAACTTCGGTTCCGTGGACGGTGATCCACCAGCGGCACAGCGTTATACAGAAGTGCGCATGGCAAAAATTGCCCATGAGCTATTGGCTGATATCGATAAGGAAACCGTCGATTTCGTGCCTAATTACGACGAATCCGAGTCAGAACCCGCTGTATTACCAACTCGTGTTCCCACGCTGTTAATTAACGGATCGTCCGGCATTGCAGTCGGTATGGCAACCAATATTCCGCCGCATAATCTGGCGGAAGTGATTAGTGCCTGTCTGGCTATGATCGATAATCCGGAAATTACCATTATCGAGCTGATGGAACATATTCCCGGGCCTGATTTCCCAACTGCAGGTTCTATCAACGGCGCTTCTGGTATTTACAGTGCCTATACCACTGGGCGTGGCAAAATCTATCTACGCGCACGTTGTCATTTTGAAGACATCGGCGAAAGCAGTCGACAAGCAATTATCACCACGGAATTGCCATATCAGGTCAACAAAGCTACTTTGCAAATCAAAATTGCCGAACTGGTTAAAGAAGGCAAGCTGGAAGGCATATCCGAGATTCGCGACGAGTCCGATAAAGACGGCATGCGCTTGGTAATTGAGCTGCGGCGCGGTGAAGTGCCAGAAGTGGTGCTAAACAATCTCTATAAACAAACCCAGTTTCAAACCGTGTTTGGTATTAACATGGTGGCTTTGTTGGATGGCCGTCCGCACTGTATGAATTTGCTGGAGATTATCGGGGCATTTATTAATCATCGCCGCGAAATCGTTACCCGTCGCACCATTTATCTGTTACGCAAAGCCCGCGAACGTACGCATATCTTAGAAGGTTTAGCGGTTGCTTTGGCCAATATCGATGAAATGATTGAATTGATCAAAACTTCCAATAATCCTGGCGAAGCCAAAGAAGGCTTATTAGCAAGAACTTGGGAAACCGGATTGGTGGCTGCTTTATTGGAAAATGCGGATTCGGGTCGGTCCCGTCCCGATGAT
>Ga0208264_1000086_pt1 | contig 52854 bp, 54 predicted proteins | sample LakWasMet31_HOW6_2_FD_183873 | JGI IMG/M metagenome (GOLD analysis project Ga0208264, IMG submission 183873) | Freshwater sediment methanotrophic microbial communities from Lake Washington under simulated oxygen tension - Sediment Metagenome... | ecosystem: Environmental > Aquatic > Freshwater >... | reverse complement strand
TCCCTCTATACTCAGCAGCAACCGCTGAATGTGCTTTTGCGGCGATTTCAGCTACTTCTTCTACAACAGCTTTTTTGCTGTTTAAATTTAGAGCCACGGTTACCTCCGATTTTTTTATGTTAGCATTTTATATAAAATGCAGTTTACGGCGCTAAACATATTTTGTTTAGCAAACCGTCTGCGCAGGCAATATTAAGTTTTCACCCCTGCGGTCTTTGACAGTTACCGTATTCTCGGTAACCCAAAGTTATTTATAGCGCGATGCTACCTGCATCAAGCCATAGCCCTGGTCCCATTGTGGAAGACAAGGTAATCTTTTTAATATAAACGCCTTTTGCGGCTTGTGGTTTTGCTTTCTTTAAATCGGCTATTAAAGCTTCCAAGTTTCCTTGGATAGCTTCGGCTTCAAAACTCACCTTACCTAATGTGCAATGAATAATGCCTGATTTATCAGTTCTATATCTAACCTGACCAGATTTTGCATTTTTAACAGCGCCAGCGACATCAGCTGTTACCGTTCCAACTTTTGGATTTGGCATTAAGCCTCTTGGACCTAATATTTGACCCAATTGACCAACAACCCGCATTGCATCAGGTGAGGCAATAACGACATCAAAGTTTAACTCGCCTTTCTTTACTAAATCGCCCAAATCGTCCATACCGACGATATCTGCACCGGCTTCTTTTGCTGCATCGGCATTAGCGCCTTGAGCAAAAACAGCAACACGTACATTTTTACCTGTACCGTTAGGTAACACGGTAGCGCCACGGACATTTTGATCAGATTTACGTGGATCTACACCCAAATTAACGCTGACATCAATTGCTTCGCTAAATTTGCTGGAGGTAACTGATTTTAATATCTCAACGGCTTCGGCAACTGAATATTGTTTTGATTTAGTTATTTTTGACCGGATCAGTTTCGCTTTTTTTGTTAACTTAGCCATTACATACCCTCCACATTCAAGCCCATACTACGGGCGCTTCCTGCAATTGTTTTTACAGCCGCTTCAAGAGTAGCTGCATTCAAATCTTCCATTTTTGTTCTAGCAATTTCCTCTAACTGAGCCACAGTGACTGTGCCCACTTTTTTTGTATTGGGATTGCTGCTACCACTTTTTAAGCCTGTTATTTTTTTAAGTAAAATAGAAGCTGGCGGTGTTTTTGTTATAAAAGTAAAACTACGATCACTGTAAACTGTGATTACAACAGGTAAAGGCAACCCTTTTTCTGTATCTTGAGTTTTAGCATTGAATGCTTTACAAAACTCCATAATATTGACGCCGCGCTGACCTAGAGCTGGACCAACTGGAGGACTGGGATTTGCTTCACCCGCTTTTACTTGCAACTTTATATATGCTGTTATTTTTTTTGCCATTTTCTACTCCATCTGCGGGTTCAAACGCATTTCTGCTCCCCAATAACATTATTAATCAACATAATGTTGATTTATTGTTTTTTAATTTGTCTTTTAGCAGAAATGCTAATTGAAAAACTTATGCTTATTGACTATCAGTTTTTTTCAACTTGACCAAAATCTAATTCTACTGAAGTAGATCGACCAAAAATTAAAACTGAAATTTTGAGTTTGCTTTTTTCGTAATTTACATCCTCAACAACACCGTTAAAATCTTTAAACGGCCCATCGACGACTCTTATTACCTCACCAACCTCAAATAATATTTTCGGACGTGGCTTATTAACACCATCTTCAACTCTGTTTAGAATCGCCATGGCTTCACGCTCAGAAATTGGCGCAGGCCTATCTGAAGTACCTCCGATAAAACCTAGCACTCTTGGAACATCTTTAACTAAATGCCATGTTACATCAGTTAATTCCATCTGAACGAGTACGTACCCAGGAAAAAACTTTCTTTCGCTTTTCCGTTGCTGCCCCAAGCGCATTTCTACAATTTCTTCGGTCGGAACTAATATCTTACCAAAGTACTGATCTAAACCTTCCCTTTGTATTCTTTCCTCCAGCGCCTGCTTCACTTTGTTTTCAAAGTTTGAGTAGGCATGCACAACATACCAACGTAAAGACATAGTTCTACCCCTTCTGCCCTGTCACCCACCGAATCGCTTCAAATAATACCTTATCTAAAACGCCTAACAACAAACCGACAACAACAACCATCGCAAAAACCAATAATGTTGTTCTAACTGTTTCTTCTCTTGTCGGCCAAACAACTTTTCTTACTTCTTGTTTAGATTCAAGTATAAACAGCCAAATCTTTTTTCCTTGCCCTGTCGTTAGAAACAAACCGACTGCCATAATGGCAACTAACAGAAGACCTAGTACTCGAAACAAAAACCGAACATCTGAAAAATAGTAAAATGCTGTGACGCCAGCTATAACTAGTAAAACTGTAAATACATGTTTTACTATATCTGATACTGGCGTTGTTTCTTCTGCTTGATTATTCATATTTTACTTTTATGAATTCTTAATTTGATTTTTTATCTGGTTGGCAGGCCAGGAGGGTCTCGAACCCCCAACCCGCGGTTTTGGAGACCGCTACTCTACCAATTGAGCTACTGACCTACACAGATAAAAACGTAGAATCTGGTATGATATACCAATTTAATTATTTATTCAATAATTGAAGCAACGACACCCGCACCTACAGTACGACCACCTTCGCGAATTGCAAAACGTAAACCATCTTCCATCGCAATCGGAGAAATCAGTTTTACTTTGACCGATATATTGTCACCAGGCATTACCATTTCAACACCTTCTGGCAATTCAACCGCGCCTGTTACATCCGTTGTACGGAAATAAAATTGTGGACGATACCCGTTAAAAAATGGCGTATGACGACCACCTTCTTCCTTGGACAATACGTAAATTTCAGCGTTGAAATGCGCATGTGGCTTGATGGTGCCTTTGTGCGCCAATACTTGACCACGCTCAACATCATCTCTTTTGGTACCACGTAGCAACAAGCCAACGTTATCCCCTGCTTCACCTTGATCAAGCAGTTTACGGAACATTTCCACACCAGTCACAGTAGTTGTTACTGTTGGGCGGATACCGACGATTTCAATTTCTTGTCCAACTTTGATTACACCACGCTCAATACGACCAGTTACTACCGTGCCGCGACCTGAGATAGAGAATACGTCTTCAATCGGCATTAAGAATGCGCCATCCACAGCTCTTTCTGGCAATGGGATGTAACTATCTAATGCTTCAACCAACTTAACAACGGAAGGTACGCCTACTTCGCTAGTGTCGCCTTCTAATGCTTTTAAAGCTGAACCAACAATAATTGGCGTGTCGTCGCCTGGAAACTCGTACATGTCCAACAATTCACGAATTTCCATTTCAACGAGTTCGATTAACTCAGCATCGTCAACCATATCGGCTTTATTTAAAAAGACTACGATATAAGGAACGCCAACCTGACGAGATAATAAGATGTGCTCACGTGTTTGCGGCATTGGGCCATCAGCTGCAGAGCAAACCAAGATCGCGCCGTCCATTTGCGCCGCACCGGTAATCATGTTCTTTACATAGTCAGCGTGACCAGGGCAGTCGACGTGTGCATAGTGACGCGCAGCTGATTCATATTCCACATGCGATGTTGCAATGGTGATACCACGCGCACGTTCTTCAGGTGCATTGTCAATTTGATCAAATGCTTTAACTTCGCCACCTTGTAGCTCCGCCATTACTTTTGTCAATGCTGCCGTTAATGTAGTTTTGCCATGATCGACGTGACCGATAGTCCCTACGTTTACATGTGGTTTACTACGTGAAAATTTTTCTTTAGCCATTAATGCACCTATAATCGTCAACACCCTGGAGCCCATAACCGGATTTGAACCGGTGACCTCTTCCTTACCAAGGAAGTGCTCTACCTACTGAGCTATATGGGCCTATACGGAATTTGGAGCGGGTGATGGGAATCGAACCCACGTGATCAGCTTGGAAGGCTGGAGTTCTACCATTGAACTACACCCGCAGAATTTGTTAGATGGTGGAGGGGGGAGGATTCGAACCTCCGAAGGCAGAGCCGGCAGATTTACAGTCTGATCCCTTTGGCCGCTCGGGAACCCCTCCTTAATCAATCAAGACCGCAATTATCTATTGTTTTTTAATTGTTGTCAAACTTATTTTTTAAGCAGTTGCTTGCGCCATAACCGTCTATAACAAGATTTTGTTGCAGCCTTTGACCTGAACTTACAACAAACCAGCCTCATCAAGTTATTCCTAAGCAGCATGATGCAAGCTCCCGCAATAGCTATTTAGCTGGCTCTACCGGCTTCCGTTGCTTCCGGCACTTCAATTAACCTTCCTGATTTACAATCATAAATAAATCCATATACCGGGATATCAGAAGGCACTAAAGGATGATTTTTAATTCTTAGCACATCTTCCAGCACGCTCTTAGGTTGATCTTTGATGGTCAACCAAGCGATATGATTTGCCTCAGTTGAACCTGGACCTTGACAGCAATCATGCCAACCACTGGCATCAACGGAGGCCGTTTTTAAGCTGCTTGCCAATAATCCACGCATAATTTCGTCATCAAACGTTTCCATGCCGCAATCGGTGTGATGTATAACAAACCATTCTTTTGTGCCTAATAATTTGTAGGATATGACCAACGAACGTATCGCGTCATCACTGGCTCGCCCACCGGCATTTCTAATTACATGCGCATCACCTTCAGCCAAACCGGCATATTTAGCTGGATCCAATCGCGCATCCATACAGGTTAATATTGCAAAATGCCGCCCTGGAGGCATTGGTAAATCAGCTTTATCACCAAAATCGCTTGCATATCCACGATTTGCCATTAAAACTTCATTCAGTACTTTGGTCATGTCTATCTCTATATAATTATGTTTATAAAAACCGCCCAATCTTAGCTAAAGCCGCCAAGATTAGGCGGAGTACTATCTCCCTTACAAAGCTTAACCTAATAAACTTTAAAATCAAATATGGCTTTATATTTATGAAATATAAACTAACAGTTTATAATTATCGTTATGGCAAAACTAAATAATATGCAAGTTTTCTGTCGAATTGTGGAACTTGGCTCTTTTGCGGCTGTTGCTCGCGAAATGAACCTATCTGCAATGATGATTAGTAAATACATGGCGCAACTTGAAGAATCGTTAGGTGTTGTTTTGATCAATCGCACCACCAGACAATTAAATTTAACTGAAGCCGGTGAAATTTACTTTTACCGATGTAAACAACTATTGGAAGATTTTAACGAACTAGACGAGGATATTGCCCAACTTTCCACACACGTCAAAGGCACTTTAAAAATCAGCGCCCCAATCGACTTTGGGGGGTTGTATATGGTGCCTATTATTGAGGCATACCAACGTCAATACCCTGATGTAAAAATATCAATGACCTTGCACAACAGTCAGGTAAATTTACGTGAAGGTCTTTTTGACTTATCCATTTTAGTAACCGATACCCTGGATCCCGGGGTTGTAGCTAGAAAAATTGCCAAAACTAAATTGTGCACTTACGCTTCGCCCAGCTACCTTTCAACATATTCAGAACCCCAAAGCATTTCTGAACTTGTTAACCACCGTTGTCTGCATTACGTAGACACACCGCACAAAGACTATTGGATATTTTTAGTTGATGGACAGGAGACAAAAATCAAAACCAACTGGCATTTTGCCTCCAATAATGGCCGCGCGCTTTGCCAGGCAGCCGCTCTAGGAATGGGCATTACCCAAGCACCTGAAATTTCGGTCGTTAATTACCTTAATGACGGCAAACTAATTGAAATCCTAAAGCCTTTCAGAATCCCATCGTTGGCGATTTATGCAACTTACCTGCAAAGACGTTTTTTACCTGCAAAGTTAGCAACTTTTGTTAATTTTCTAGTAACCTATTTCGAAACTAACAGTATGCATTAAGATATAACTTATAAATTCTAGAGTATAATTCGCGAACATCAGGGAAAGGAGTCAATATTACATGGCCAGAAGAAACGAACACACCCAGGAAGAACTAAAAAAGATGATCATTGCTGCCGCCGAGCAAATAGTCATTGAACAGGGATTTTCAGCACTGACCGCTCGTAAAATTGCAGCAAAAATTAACTACACGGTCGGTAGTATCTACATGGTTTTTACCAATATGGATGATTTAATCACACAGCTTAAAGCCAATGTGTTAGATGCCATTACCGATGAAATGAATCAACTACGCCACGTCCCACCAGCACAATACCTGGAAGAAATGGCAAAAACCTATTTACAATTTTCAAGTCAAAATTTTAATCGCTGGAGCATGATTTTTGAGCATCGACTTCCCGATGGCAATCCAGTGCCTGAATGGTATCAACACAAGGTTGAAGAAGCGTTTCAGCGCGTAGAAGCCCAGTTTAAAGCATTAACGCCCAGTTGCTCAGACATCCAGATTCAACGCGCAGCCAGAGCCATATGGGGCGGCATTCACGGGATTTGCGCCTTATCGTTAAGCAATCGACTGAATAGCCTGGATGTTTATGACATTGAAGGCAATATGGTGTTATTGGTCAGAAACTTTGTGATTGGCTGGATTAACTCAGCAGATAGATAATCAGTGCTTAAGAATGGTTTTAGGCAAGTTAAATGTAATGACCAGCGTACAAACAAAAACCAAGCCACCTAAAAACCACATAGCCGTTACCGGACTCACTTGGACTGAAGCGGCATATGCGTAAACCCCCACTCCCAGCAACATGGCAATGTTTTGAAAGAAGCCCTGCAAAGCTACCGCGTAACCACTACCAATACTTTCACTGCCCATTTCCTGTAAGGCAGCATTAATGGGCACGATAAAAGCACCACCTGCGGCACCGATAAAAAACAATACCGTCCTAGCCATCCATAGATCGTGCGTAAATCCTAACAAACCGATAAATAATGCCATCAAATAAGCAGGAACCCTGACTCGACGCAAATGCTCCAGAGGAATCAGCCTGGGAGCCAGCGCCGAACCAACAATAATACCGACCGCCAACAATAAAGTCAGCTCAGCGATTTCTGACGCATTTTTGGACAATAGAATTAATGGCGCCCAAGCAACTAAAATGACACGCAAGGTTGCCGCTGCACACCAAAACAAAGCACCGCCCAGCACGGCAAAACGGGATCGGGATGATTCTAAAAACACCAGCATGTGCCGCCAAAATTGCAGCAAGAGTACCTCGCCCCCCACATTTTTAATAACCCGAGCAGGTAAAAAAAGCGTACATAATGCTGATGTAATATACAAAGCAATGGTACCTAGCAATGCCAGCGAAACGGAATAATCCGCCACTTTTGAACCAATCACCATCCCCAACAAAATAGCAAAAATAGTTGAGCCTTCAACCCAGCTGTTGGCTTTGACTAGAAAATTGTGTCCTGCCAATTCCGGCAATATGCCGTACTTTGCAGGACTATAAATTGCAGCGCCCGCTCCGACCACACAATACGCCAGCAATGGCTCAACATGGAAAAACAGCAATCCCGCACCCAGTGCTTTTAGCAAATTAGCCGCAATTAATACTCTGGATTTTGGATAATTATCGGCAAACCCGCCGACCCAAGGTGCCAAGACCACAAATGCCACAAGAAAAACGCTTTGCAAAGCCGGCACATACCATGCCGCTTTGCCAGTTGACTGCATCACCATTGCAATTACCGAAAACAACACCGCATTATCCGCAAATGCAGATAAAAACTGAGCAAGCAGTAGAGGATAAATTTTCTTATTCATTCTGTCAGGAAATTGGGTTGAGTTTATTAACCCAGTTTAGCATTGTGTTATTGCAAGACATAAGACAACCTACGTTGCAACTGAATTTAAATATTATTTCAATTCAATTACACATAGAGTTTGATATAGGACTGGTGCGAAAACACCTCTTTGGCATGCGGGCTAACAGGTTAAACCTGAGCGAACCCCTCATCCTAAGAGGTGTTAAATATTCTTTGGGCGAGATATTATTATTTTTCTAAAAGATCAGCTTTATTTGGCTTACCATTCCATTCATCAGCATCTGGCAAAGCTGGCTTTACGTCAGTAATAATTGGCCATAGTTTTGATAATGTGGCATTTAATTCGATAAATGATTCAGATTCACCAGGCACATCATCTTCTGAAAAAATTGCATTAGCAGGGCATTCAGGTTCACATAAAGTACAATCGATGCATTCTTCAGGATCAATAACCAGCATGTTTGGTCCTTCATGAAAGCAATCCACTGGGCAGACGTCTACGCAGTCGGTAAATTTACATTTAATACAGTTTTCGGTGACTACAAAAGCCATAATCAATACCAAGTTAGTTGTTGAAAATCGAGCCGGTATACTAGCAGAAAGCTAAAATTTATTGAACACCAAGTTTTAGTTTATACCTATTCGCCCTAATTTATCTTTTATTACTGCCTTTTAAACACGTTGTTTTACTAGACATTACGCCAAGCAATCCATCCACTTAAAGCTCTCCTCGCACAGTCCGACAGGCTTGTATTCCGCACCTAGCCAACCTGCATATCCCGAGCCGTTGATAGCCTTAAATAACGCATTAAAATCAATCACCCCGGTTCCAGGCTGCCCTCGACCAGGGCAATCAGCAAATTGAATATGTCCAATGCGATCATGATGCTTTTGGATAAACGCAATGGGATCTCCCCCCATCATTCGAGCATGATACACGTCGTATTGCATCAATAAATCAGCTAAATTCAGCTCATCCAACACGGCCAACATGTGCTCGCCAGTGCTGATCAAAAAGCTGGGCATATCGGTTGTGTTGATGGCTTCAAATACCGTCTTTACTCCCAGTGCGCCGAATTCGTGTTCGGCAAAGCGCAAATTTTGTAGCAATGTTTGTCGATAGACGTCACTACGCGATTGATCATAACAACGCCCAGGTAACACATTGATTGCATAAGGCTTTAACACTTTAGCGTATTCGACCGCTTGCAGGACGGCCGTTCTAAACTGCGCCTGCTTTTCCGGCACGCAAGCCAAGCCTTCGCCACCTTGCAATAAATCATCAGCCGCCACATTAAACAAGACCAACTCTAAATCTTGTTGCTGTAATTGTTCAGCAATGTCAGCTGCGCTTAATTCATAAGGAAACTGTATCTCAACCGCATTAAAGCCCTGTCGTTTCGCTGCTTTAAATCGAGCCAGCAATGGCACACCAGTAAATAACAGACTCAGGTTGGCGCTAAATTTAAGCATCTGATTGATTAAAAAGTTTTATTAACGTGGCTGGATCTTGATCCAAATACCCATGACTACCATGCAACTGCATTAACTGTGCAGCTAGCCCAGACATTGGGATTGCACTACCGGCTTGTTTGGCAATATCCTCAGCGAGTTGCAAATCTTTTAATAGCGTTCTTACCCGCCATTTAACAGGCATAAAGACACCAGCCGCCATTTCTGTGCCAGTAATTTGCAAGGGCTTTGAATCCGCAAATCCACCTACCAAGGCTTTAGGAATCTGCAACGCATCCACACCAGCTTGTTTAGCCAAAGCCATCATTTCCGCAATGACCAGCACATTACAACTGACAATCATTTGATTACAAATTTTGGTCACCTGCCCGCTTCCAACCGCCCCCATATGGGTTAATTGCTGGTATAACGGCGCTAAAACTTCTCTAGCAATGGCAATTTGATCAGCTGCCCCTCCAGCCATGATGGCTAAACTACCCTGCTCTGCGCCTGCCACACCGCCCGAAACGGGTGCATCAACCCAACCCATGCCACACTTTTCCTTTAAAAGACCGGCCAGTTTTCGTGTGGTTTCAGGGTGGATACTGGATAAATCGATTAATAACTTACCCAGCGCACCATGCGGCACAATATGTTGCAACACGATGTCCTCAACCACATTCGTATCAGCCAAACACAACAAAACCACATCAGAACCCTGAACCAGTTCGGCAATTGACACACAAGAGACTGCTCCAGCGGCAAGCACTGGATACAGTTTTTCCGCGCTGCGGTTCCAAACCTTTACAGAATAACCAGCTTCCAATAACCGCAACACCATTGGCTTGCCCATTAACCCGATGCCAATAAACCCTAATTGTAATTTTTTTGCCATATCTTTAAATAAACCCACCAGCGACTTTGTGTTATTAGCAAATCCTGTGCTTTAATTTGAGCAAAATCATAACATTATTCTGACTATGACTGACACCATCACACTTTGGTATGGCGAACTTACAGAACAACCTGCCTCCATTGCGCATTATTGGCCCATGCTGAATGATGATGAACAGGCACGCGCCCAACAATTCAAGCTAAAATCTCGACAAGATCTGTTTGTGCTATCGCGTGGTTTATTAAGAAAACTTTTGGCTGAAGCCGTTCATGATCAACCACAGCAAATACGGCTGGCAAGCGGACCTTACGGCAAACCCTATTGCCTAGACTACCCTGAACTGGCATTCAATTTGTCTCATACTGGAAATCATTTAATGCTCGCCATCGCGCGCAACTGCCAGCTAGGCGTTGATATTGAGCTGATTAAGCCGCGCCTAAACCTGACTGGCTTAGTCGGTAAATGTTTTTCGAAAACCGAGGCTAATTATTGGCATCAGCTTTCTGAACAAGACCAATTATCTGAATTCTATCGATTCTGGACTGGCAAAGAAGCCTTCGTTAAAGCGACTGGCAGAGGTATTTCTCTAGGTATGCAGCATTGCGAACTTTCTGTTAACCCTGCACGTGGGTTTATAACCATACCAGAAGCATATGGTGATCCAGAGCAATGGTCGGTAAAACATTTACAACCAAATCCGGTTATTTATATGGCGTTGGTGGTTGATAGCCCTATTATCAATCACACCAAAATCCAGTTACAGAACATAGAACTAGCAGAATACTAACTCAATCATCAGCCTCAATTTTTTGCGTCACCTTTCAAAAATCGGACTCCTCAACTAGGCTTCTAACTAATCTTATTTTTGGATAGTTTTTAGCATGCCCAGGCCCAAAGCAATTACATCTTATAGATACTTTGCTCGTACTTACTTTTTCTGCCTGTTATCTACTATTCCGACGACACAGGCAGCAGAGTCTGCAACTCAAGAGTCCGACCAACATATTCGAGCAGTAGTTTCAGCATTATTAAAAGAAAAAGATCAAAAAATCCAACAACTCGAAGCCAGAATTCAGCAACTGGAACAATCAACTAATCAACCTAAATCACCAGTAGTAGCCAGCAAGTCTTCAGAAAAACCAATTACAGCGATTACGCCAGTTGCAGAAGCAAAATTAAATACTGAACACAGTGCGGGCACCAGCGCAGAACATGATCACCACGAAGTTCATAAAACTGTATTTAGTAAACTTGGTGACCTTGGCGAACAAATTGAAGAATTAAAATTAGCCGCAGCCGCAAAGAGTTTAAATATAAGAGGCTTTTTTGATGTCGATGCTAAAACCGATAATTCTACCGACCAAAACTTTAGTGTCGGCTACGTTGAGTTGGATTTGGAATACAGTTATAACGCCCATTTTGCTACCAGCGCCGCACTGGTATTGTGTGGCAACTCGTCAGGTACAGAATTTTCCGCCCCCGCCTCAGTCACTTGCGGCGGCAGCAGCTTGATTGGCATCAGTCATGGTGCGGCAGGCATTGCCGTGGCGTTGCTCGATTACCATATGTTTGATAGCACCATCCCGCCCAGAGGTCGCATTTTCAATGGCCAAGGATTTCATATTCAAGCCGGACGTTTTGATATTCCAATTTCATCGGATTACCAAAACTTTGCCAACACGGACCGCATAACCATCAGCGCACCTATTACTACCGCCAGAATGCAATACGGCGGCTTTAATGGCGATGGCATTCGTAGTTATGGTTCGTGGAAACAATTCAACTATTCGGCATTTTTAACCAATGCCATGTATGCCAGTGATGGAATGTCTGCTGGTGGTCGGCTTGGGATGACTTTGGGCCAAAATACTTATCGTATTCATAACAACGACCCTGAAGGCCTGGAAATAGGTATTTCTCACCTCAGTGACCTAGACAAAAATCATAACCTCCGACATGCCGTTTATGGTACTGATCTTAGCTTGGGTTATGGTTTTTTAAGGCTGCAAAGCGAGTTATTGTGGGCAAAAGCGTACGATGATTTTGTCGATCCCAATAATGCTCACCTGATTTATGGCAAACCTAATGAGTTTGGCTACCACGCCACATTGATTGCAAATCTAGAAAATTTTATCGATAAACCGATCTCGGCATTTGCCCGTTACGGGCGTTGGCAGCCAAATAATCGCTTTGGCTCGGATTACAATGGCAATGTCGTTGCTATTAACAATGTATCAGCCTTAACAGTGGGGCTTAACTACCGAGTAAGCGAGCATCTTAAAATAAAATTTGAATACACCGATTCTTTAGGCACCTCCACACAGGAGCGCTATTTTGACAAAAAGCTGGGTAGCGCCCAAATGGTCGTGGCATTCTGATGACTAGTCGAATTCTTTTGTTATTTGCACTTGTGCTGCTCAATCTGCAACCAGCATGGGCGGAAACCAATCCTCACGAAATAACTAAAAATACTCCCAACAATGACTGTAAAACCTGTCACATTTCAATCCCCGACTATACCGGCACAGAGTTATTAGAAAGCAAAAACAAGACCGTTAATTTGGCTGGATTTAGCAAAGATGGCGTTGCCATGTGTACCGACTGCCACGATCCCAAGGATGGCCACAAAATCGGCCTGAAACTGGACTTTGATGTGCCTGCCGACATGCCGCTGGATAAGAAAAAGTCGCTCTCCTGCCTAACCTGTCACTACAGCCACGGCAAGCTGGCAAGTGATCGCCCGCAAGCCAGTTTCAGTTTTATGGACAGATTAATGGATGCGGACCGTTTACATAAAAGCTTCTTACTGCGGCGTAATAACGTCAACGGTGAGCTCTGTTTAATTTGTCACAACCCGGAACAAGGTAAAAAATAATGAGCACTGCACAACAAGTTAAACGTAAACACGTTTTTATTAATAAAACCTTTCAAGGTCGTTTTATTGCGGGCGTATTCGCTCTGATTGTGTTATCTGGCTTATGCTCGGCGTTATTGATTTATTGGCTGACGGGTAATGAACTTCAGGTACAATCGCAAACAGCCCATGTCAATATACTGACAGCTTTTGAACGCTTGGGATTATCCATACTCATCGGAAATGTAGTCGCGCTAATCCTTGTTGGCGTTGTTTCGGTTATTACGGTCAATTACGCAACCCATAAGATAGCCGGGCCTTTATACCGGTTTGAAAAAATATGCGAACAAGTGGGCGAAGGTCAATTCGACACGGTCACTACCCTGCGGGAACATGATCAACTGCAACAATTGGGCATTGCCTTCAGTTTGATGGTGGACAAATTACGGGCTCGAAAAAATCAGCAACAAATTCAATTAGAAATTATCGCAGAACAGATTGAGGTTATCAAAAACGATCCCAGCCTAACGGACAGCCAACTTAAACTGGTTGAGAAGTTAGCATCAACTATCAAGCAACTAGCTTAGTTTTCTATCTACCAGACTTTGCCCGGTTGTTCGATAACTAATAGCCATCGAGGTTGGTGTATTAAGACTTAGACTAAATAAGCGCCCAGCAGCCCGGCAAAAACAGCCATACCGAACCAGTTATTATTTAAAAATGCTTTAAAGCACAACGACTTTTCTCGGTTAACGATCAATTTTTGTTGATAAACAAACAAACCCGCAGCAATTAACAACCCTAAGTAATAAGGCCAATGCAAGCTTTCCATCAACCCAACGGCAATCAACAAACCTATAATGAATACCTGCAACACCGCCATAATATGCCTATCGTAATCACCAAATAAAATGGCAGTGGATTTAACGCCAATTTTTAAATCATCATCCTTATCCACCATGGCATACATGGTGTCATAAACCAACGCCCACAACACCACAGCCAAATACATCACCCACGCCACTGGCGGAATTGTGTTTGTTTGCGCAGTAAACGCCATTGGCACCGCCCAGCCAAATGCAATGCCTAAGTAAGCTTGCGGCAAATGCGTATAACGCTTCATAAACGGATAGCTGGCGGCTAAAAACGCCGCTACAAATGACATTAAAATAGTGTAGCTATTAAGCAATAACACCAATCCAAACGCCACTAAACACATCACCACAAACACAATCAAGGCTTCTTTAGGACTAACCTTGCCAGCCGCTATCGGGCGTTGTTTGGTTCGTTCAACATGCGGATCAAAATCTCGATCAGCATAATCATTGATTACACAACCGGCCGCACGCATTAATACCGTGCCCATACAAATCACCGTCAACACCAATAAATCCGGCTTGCCAGCACTGGCCACCCATAAGGCCCATAATGCTGGCCATAATAATATATAGATGCCGATGGGGCGGTCAAAACGACCTAAAAGCCAGTATTGTTTGGCTCTGTCTAGTATTTTTTCTTTCACATAGTGACCTGGTTAGGAACAAATTTAAACTTATCTTTTATTCTGTGTTTAAGTGATCAGGAAGCTACTCGGCGTGCGATCTCAATATCTTTTCGCAACAAATCGTTAACTAATACCTGCAAATTATCCGGTTTGGTTTGGCATTTTTGCATGAGATATTGTACAACGTCCTTATCCAAATAAATCGGCACCTGTATGTCTTCAAGAGGTACGTAAAACATACCCTGCTCAGCATCGGAAAAGTCATATTCATCTTTCATTTTGTTGCTCTCTGTAAGTAGGCTGCTTTTTCTTTAGTGGTTGCTTTTCTGGCTGAAATAAGCCGTATCACATTATCATCGCGAAAAGTATGTACTACCAATATGGTTTGTGCTTGCAAATTAACACCCAGCAATAACCAACGATCTTCATATTCAGAGTGATCGTCATCTGGTAAATTTAACGCAAATGGATCAGCAAATACATAAATGGCATCCCGAAAATCAATACCATGTTTACGGATGTTTGCATTATTTTTATCTTCATCCCATTCAAATCTCATAATTCTTTTCCATGCCAGCCTGGTTTTGAGCAGTGGCTTGGTTAATAAAAGCTCGCACGGCATCGTTGTTGGTAACTAAGCGTTGTTGTTTCTGGTTGATCATACCAATTTTTAATTAAAATTAACGACAACTCATGGTTTCAGGTAAATTTATTATCACTTTGTATATTTACCTATAAAGAACAACTCAATCCACTGGAAAAATCAAAAAGTCCGTCCATTTGACTTCTCCACCGGCCTGATCAGGTGTTGGCAGCATAGTAACATCCCAACCTCCGCCCAGGGCTTTGATCAAATCAACGGAAGCCACCAGGCGTTGGCCCTGTAATTGTAAAGCGGTAGTGCGATTGGTGAGCGATGTATTTTGTGCAGTCATGACGTTTAAGTAGCTAACCGTTCCGGCTTTGTATTGATTAATGGTCAGCTTTAAGGCTTGCTCGGATAAATCCACTGCTTGTTGCTGCACGCCAGTTTGTTCGGCAAAAATCCGTAACGCGGCCAAGTTGTCTTCCACTTCTTGAAAGCCGGTTAGCACCGTTTGTCGATAACCGGCAACGGCGGCATCAAAGCCATCAATGGCTTGCTTGTAAGCGGAATGTTTAGCGCCACCATCAAATAAAGAAATAGCCAGACTCGCGGGGCCTAAAGCCCAGTATCTTTTTGCCATATTAAACAAGGTATCTATGCCCGAAGATTGAAACCCATTAGTGGCGGCCAAGTTGAGGGTGGGATAATAGGCAGCTTTGGCAACGCCAATCTGGGCATTGGCGGCGGCAATTTTGCGCTCGGCTGCCGCGATATCGGGGCGGCGTTCCAGAAGTTCTGATGGCAATTTAACTGGGATGTCCGGTGTTTTAACATCCAATGATGTTGATTTTAAAGTTAATTCTGCAGGTGATTTTCCAGTCAACACCGCAATAGCGTGTTCCAATTTTGCCCGCTGCACGTCCAAGTTAATCGCTTGAGCACGCGCCGTTTCGACCTGCGTTTGCGCTTGCACCACGTCCGGCTTTGCTGCCACGCCAACGGCGTAGCGGTTTTGAGTAATCTGCAGCACTTTCTGGTAAGTTGCAATGGTTTCATCTAACAAGGCTTTTTGGGCATCAAGCACTTTCATTTGAAAATAATCTTCGGCCAATGCCGTTTGCGATGACAATCGCAAGGCTTGTAATGTGGCCGCGCTAGCCTGAGCATTACTTTTATTGGCTTCAACCTGACGACGTACACTACCCCATAAATCCGGCTCCCAAGCCATTCCAACTGCAGAACCAAATAAATTCCGCACCCCAGATACAGCAACCGACTGACCGGTAGCCGCTTTAAAACGGTTAAAGGTATTGGTAAACGTTACGGTTGGAAAAAATGACGCTGCAGCCGATTGCACTAAATGCTGAGCTTGCCGGTATTGTGCTTCGGCTTGCAGTATGGATTGATTTGAAACAGCAACTTGTTCCTCCAATTGGTTAAGAATTGGATCGTGATAAATTTCCCACCATTTGCCAATTTTTACATTATCGCGTGGTGTGGCCTGTTTCCAGCCTTTGGCCTCTTTAAAGCCAGCGGGTAATGTAATTTGCGGCGGACGCTCGTAATCCGGCCCGACCATACAGCCAGTTATTGGCAAACCAAACAGCGCCAGAATGAATAGATTATTGATACGCAATTTAAAACTCATGAGGTTCTCAAGTATTTTAAGCGGGTTTTGCAATGAGGTTAATAAATTGCTTAGACATCCATAACCGAAAACAAGCCAGTTATAAACACACCTCTGGCGCATCGGCTTAACAATGGGCTCAACTAGATAATGGCGGCAGGGCTTAGCCGAGCACATTGATAGTTTGTTTCTGTACGGCGAACGCATTTGCCTAAAATTCTGCCGCCTAACCATAACCAACCCATGTTGGTTTAAAAGATTACCTAAATCCAGCAAATTTCGTTGCTAGCTTAGCCGGACAACCATAAGTAGCGAAACAAGCATTAAGCAACATAACAGTTGGTGGCAAAGTTAGTGCGTCCCTCTCTTGCTAGAGAGGGGCGGGGTGATGACTGCACGGACGCAGGAGGTAGAGCAACTGCGCGTGCATCGCCTAAAGCGCCTACTATTGGTGCCCTGCTTACCTGCATCCATGCAGGCATCACTAAGGAGAAGGCGTTTTGCTGCTGTTTTAGATACCTGCTCCCGATAACACAAAAAATTTGTCAGGCCAGCAGGTTCTATTTAGCTTTCAATTTATCCAATAAAGCGGTTGCATTCGCCTTTTCTGAAAAATTTTCACCTTTTAAGATAGTTTCCAGGATATCTTGTGCTTTTTTCTTATCATCTGCACCGGCATAAGCTTCAGCCAGATGAAATTGAATATCGCTAACTTTGGGTGCTTGAGCGACAGCTTCTTCCAAGATAGTAATACCTTCTTTAACCTGACCTTGTTTTACCAGTATTACCCCATAAGTATCTGCGACAGCGGGTGATTTTGCGGATTTTTCATAGGCTTTTTTAGCCAATTCCAATGCTTTGGGATTATTTTGCTGTAAATAAACCCAGGCAAGATTGTTTAAAGCCAATATGTTATCTGCTTGTAAATCCAAGATGGCCAGATAATGCTTTTCTGCTTGAGCATAGTCTTTTAAACCTTGATACAAGGTAGCCAACTTGAAGTGAATCGCGCCATCTTTGCTATGATTAACCAATTCTTTACTAAGTAACTTTATCGCTTCGTCCGTTTTGCCCTTTGCATTGAGTATGTCTGCTATGGTGAGCAATACTTTGTCATTTGGTTTAATTTTATAAGCTTGCTGATACACTTCCAGCGCTTTATCCAGGTTTTTTTCAGCTAAATAGATATCACCTTTTAGTAATTTGCCTAATGGCTGCTGCGGAAATTTGGCATCAATTTTATTTGCTATTTCCAGCGCCTCTGGCGTGCGTTTTAACTTGATTAAATAAGCTGCTTTAACCATTTGCGGCTCTGGATTGTTGACATCAATTGCAACCGTCTCATCCAATAATGCCAGTATTTCTTTTTCTTTATCAGGATGATTATTTAATAATCTCACTAGCAATAATCTGGAACCAATGTCTTTTTTATCCAGCGTGCTGACCTGTTGCAGGGTTGTTTCAGCCAAATCATTCTTGTTATTCAGAATTTGCGCCTGCGCCAAAATTGATAGCGCGAGCGTATTATCTGCATAACGTTTTACAACATCTTCACTCATGCTGAGAATTTTTTCCGGCTGCTTTTGCATGCCATAAAACTGCCCCAACGCTTTAATCACTTCCAACTCAGTACCAAGATTCCCTTTGACTTTATCTTGTCCAGTCAACAAGATCTTTTCTACGCCTTCGATGTTTTTATTTTTTAGCTCAACATCGGCAAGCAGCAAATAAGCATTTGCAGATTTATCATTAATACTCAGTGCCTGATTAGCGTATTCCTTTGCCTTATCCAGATTGCCAGCCTCAAGCGAAAGCTTAGAGAGTCCTAAATAAGCCAGAATATTGCTTTTATTTAAAGAAATGGCTTTTAGATAACTTTTTTGAGCGGCGTCTGGATTCTTTTCCAATGTTTCCGCTAATGCTTGCAAGTTGTAATACTCAGCTTGCTGAGGTTCCAGTTTTTGCATCTCGGCAAGCTTCTTTTTTGCCTCTGCAATTTTATTGTCCTTCAACAAGTTTAGAACCTGGATATAGCCATCCTTTTTTGGATTGCTGGTTGTTGGCTGTTTTAAAGAATCCAAAATAGATGTAGATCCCGTTGCCTGACCAATTGGCGCAGTGGCTTCAGCTGCGCCAGCAATACCGCCTTGCTGGGCATCAATCAGATCGGATTTCGCTGCAAATCCCATGCTGCTGCTGGCCAACATAAAGATAGCCGCTGTTGTTAACCCAGTTTTTGAAACAATACTACCGTTAATTCTCTGACCTTTTTTTGAATTTATTTTTCTTAACATCGAATCATTCCTATATCGTAATGGTATTTAATTAATTAAGTGCGGTAAGGCTTGTATTGTTTCCATCTGAGTAAACTCCAATGTCAACATTGATAAAAAAATATCGACATTTCAAGTTTCCAATTGCACGCATGGACCTTGTCCGCCAGATTACATAATCCCCTTATGAGTTGCAATCTTTTGCTTTATTTATGTCTACTTAGCCTATTCACCCAAATATAGTCGGCTGATTGGTAATACGCCATCGTTTCTAAAACTAAATCTTGCACAACGTCGCTGCTTAAATTGATGTGTTGATTTAAAGGATCATCAACCACATCGACTTTTTGCTGGGGTGATAAATAAACTAATTTATTGTCTTTAAATAGCCCCAGTTTTTGATAATTACTGATTAATGCTCTACCTTCATTTTTAGGCAATCGGGTAATGTCGCGTCCATAAAATTGGCTTTCATAATTGATATTCAATAACCCAAGAATTGTTGGCGCCACGTCGATTTGGCTGGATAAGGTATCGTTTTTTCCAGCCGCTATGTGCTTTGGCGCATAAATAAACAGCGGAATATGGTACTTATCTACGGGTAATTCAGTTTTTCGGGCACTGCCAGCGCAATGATCAGCAACCATAACAAACACGGTATCATCAAACCACGGCTTGCTCTTGGCTTGCTGAATAAATTGCATAATCGCAAAATCGGTATATTTAACAGCACCATCACGACCTTTACCGGATGGAATATCAATCTTTCCATCAGGATATGTATAGGGACGATGGTTGCTGGTGGTCATAATTTGAAAAAAGAACGGCTTTTGCTGATTAAAATCGGCGTCGGCTTCTTTTAAAACCCGATTAAAGATGATGTCATCGGACACACCCCAAGCATTTTCAAAGGTTGCTTCTTCTTTGCTGAAGTCTGTTTGGTCGACAATACGATAGCCATTGCCCTCATAAAAAGCGTTCATATTGTCAAAAAAGCCACGCCCGCCGTATAAAAACGCCGTATCGTAGCCCTTTTGCTGCAATACGTAGCCTAGACTAAACAAGTTACCATTATCCGGACGCTTGACTATGGATTGCCCGGGCGTAGGCGGAATGGATAGCGTTAATGCCTCCAAGCCTCTGATAGTCCGTGTGCCCGTGGCATAAAAGTTGGTAAATAACAGCCCCTCGTTAAACCATTGATCCATTAACGGGGTAATATTTTCCTTGCTGCCAAAAGTAGCCATAAATTCTGCGCTAAGACTTTCAACAGTAATCATTACCACATTGAGGCGTTTTTCCGGGCCAGCCGCATTAACCTGCCGTTTTATATCGAACAAGTTAGAATCAGTGATGACGGTATCTGGCGCGCCAACCTGCTTACGGATAATTTTGGTTAATTGTTTATCATCACCCAGCTTATAGAAATGCCGATAGTCCAATTCATTATTTCTAAATGCGGAAAAAAACTGGTACGGGCCATTGGCGGCCAACTCATTCAAGTAGGTATTGTTTGAGAATTGATACCACGTCAGTCCAACCACAAAATAACTAATGACTGGCAATAACAGCAATGCGCCGGTTATTTTTAAACGCCGTAAAAATGGCTCATGTGCGTAAAAAGTATGCGCCAATGTCCGTCGCACAAACCAAAAACACATGATAGTAATGACAAAAATGCCTGTTAATAACTTACCAAGTGGATAAGACTCAATAATATTGTTGACTACTTCATGCGTATAAACCAGGTAATCGACGGCAATAAAGTTAAACCTGACGCCAAACTCATCCCAGAACGTCCATTCGGACAGCTCAATAAAAAACAGTAAATACAAGCAAACGATAAAACCAATAATGCTAAATATTTTATGCAACTGGCTTTGGTAAATTCGGTTAGGAATGACCAGCAAATACAGTACAAACGGGATCAGCAGATAACTAAAAAAAGCCAGATCGTGAATAAAGCCCAGCAGAAAAGCCAAGATGATCTGGAAAAACGACGAATCAATATCAGCCCATTGTCTAACTAACAATGCAATCCGCAGTACAGCGAACGTCAGCAGATTAATCAATAAAAACAGCCATACGATAGTAAATCGCGATTTTGCAAAGACACTATGAGTTTCTGTTTTTAAGGCCATAGGTTTGTTTTCCTGAATTTTGTGGGTTTAGGTAAATCTGAAATATCGCTAAGATTTGGTTTGATCTTAAAAAAGAACAAGCCCTTAGTTATTGAATACTGTTACCGGAAAAAAGTATCCAGTTAAAAGCAAAGATAATTGGTAACATTTTTTGAGATCAACTACAGCAAACACCTGAGTAAGATTGGGCCAAGTGCATGTAATTGCAATGACCCAGTCCAATAAATATCAATCTTCTGATTTTTTTACTACATTGCCGTTGCCATCAACTATAACACTCCAGTTTTTGCCACCGGAAGTAATCAGTAAATCATACTCCTCGCCTGAACTGTTTGGATTGGCTACCATAATGGACTCTTTGACGACTACATCATTAAACGCCGCTTTTAAGTTTTTCTCGGAACCGGGCACCATCAAAAATATGGATTCAACTTGTTGGGCTTTGGCATAAAAATGCCCATCTGGCCGGTAGAGTTCAATAATTTTTTCTTTGTTAACTGTAAAGAAAACTTCATAAAGTTCTTGGGCAAAGTGCACTTTTTTCTCGGCTGTGATTTCCACAGCATCGGGATGCCTTTTGATCAACTGCGCTTTAATTTTTTCAGGAATGGCATCTTTATTTAATATTTCAGCCGAAACAGAAATTGAAAAAATCATAAGCGCAAGAAAACCCAACTTAGAAAGATATTTATACATTGTTATATTCGCCTCGTAAGTTATTAGAATTTTGTTATAGCGATTGGTTAAACATGAAAGATACCACCTTTTTTTAGGGGTATTATTTATGCCATGCCAGAACTAAAATATTCTGGACATCTTGATCATTGTAACGATAGTTTGAATAAAATAAACACGTGATGAACAATAGTGCTCGCAACTGGCTTGCAACAAAGTGTTGTATATTACTCGTCCAGGTCTAAACTTTCCAACTTTTCAAGTCAACTTACAGTCCCCAGCAGAACTCAATTCGTAACGACCAGCGTGTTTCTACGCTAACATCTGTCAAAAATTGCCGGATTGCATAACAATCATTATCCAAATATAAACCACAACAACTTATACAAAACACGTTGAAGGAGTGCTTAACCAAGTGTAGCTTTTTGCAGTTCCACTAAAGCTAACTGCTAACGGGTTAGTACTTGCCTGGCAATTTAACGAAGAGCTCATCTGTACAAATGAAAATTATTGCTATATTTTTTATTCAAAAATAATCATATACTCAGAACTTTTAGGACATACCGGGTAATTCTAAACAACTGGACGAGTTTGCGATCTTTTAATCAGTTTCCCATATCGGCCCGCCCTTTCTATCTACCTCATCTATAATTAAATTCTATTTCTGCAATCAACTTTCTCTTGGCATAAAATATGCGCTTATTATTAATAGAAGATGACCTTTCGCTAATTGAAATTCTAAAGAAACAACTGGAAAAAGCCGGTTTTTCGGTCGACGTTGCCCATGATGGCGTAGAAGCTGAGTATCTGGGCAATGAAGGTATTTACGGATTGGCTGTACTTGATTTAGGCATTCCTAAACGGAATGGATTGGATGTTTTAAAAAACTGGCGCAAACAACAAAATGACATTCCCGTATTAATATTAACAGCAAGGGATACCTGGCATGAAAAGGTTGATGGCTTTAAAGCGGGGGCAGACGATTATTTGGCAAAACCATTTCATGTTGAAGAATTACTGGCTCGCATCAATGCCTTGATTCACAGGGCCAACCAACAGCCCGGCGGGACTCGCATCGTAATCGGCGATTTAACCTTGGATGAAGGCCGTCAGGAAGTCATCATCGCAAACGGGCAGACTTACCAACTGAGTGGTTTTGAGTTTAAATTGTTAAGATATCTATTCCTGCATCCTGGAAAATTAATCAGCAAATCAACTTTAAAAGACCATGTTTATGACTTTGAATCCGACACCGATAGCAATGTAATTGAAGTCTATATCAGCCATCTGCGCAGAAAACTGGGCAAACAACGCATTAAAACGCATCGAGGACAAGGTTATATCTTTCAGGATCCCATTAAATGAAGTCTTTGCAATTACGCTTAAGTATTGGTTTATTTATTAGTTTGATTGGCGTTTTTTTAGCGCTTTGGTGGCTAATGGGCAGTGCCATGCGTAATCTGTCAGAAGAAACCCTCATGGAACATTTAAACCATGACTCCCAACGCCTGCTGCAAGCCATTCAGATTAACATTGACCAACCGCCCGTCATTGATGAAAATCTGGTTGAACCCGTCTATAAAGAGGCTAACTCAGGTAGTTATTATCAGATTATTATTAATGACCGCGTGTTACGGTCACCGTCCTTGCAATCTCATGAATTGGGTGTGCCTAGTTTAGGCAACGGACAAACGAACAAGCTCTATTTAACTGGCCCTGATCAACAGCCGTTGCTGATTATGGCATACGGCTACCGAAAGCAAGGTCATGCGATCACTATCGCCCTTGCCCAAGATTTATCCCCTGCCTTAACCAGAATTCATAGCTTTGAACTACGCTATGGCGTTATCGCGACCTTACTGCTAATTATATTATTAGCTATACAAACCATACTGTTACGCCACGGCCTTTTGCCGCTAACCCGCATCCAACGACAAATCAGAGAACTGGATAAAGGTGACATTTGGCAACTGGACACCAACGTACCCCAAGAAGTGTCCGCTTTAGTCACTGAGGTCAATTGGTTGTTAAATGCGCTTGAACAGCGTTTAGAAAGATCCCGACACAGTATTGCAGACTTGGCGCATGCGCTAAAAACTCCGCTAACGGTCATTCATCAACTATACCGGGAACCGGTTATTCAAGCCGAACCTGACCTTGCCAACGCCTTGATGATCCAAACAACTAACATGCAACGCATGATTGATCGAGTGCTTAAACGTGCTCGTTTAGCCGGATCGGGGGCGGGCAAATTAAAATTCACTATCAATCAGGAAATGCCGGGGCTGATCAAAGCCTTGCAACGCATGTACCGCGATAAGCATTTATCAATCGAATACTACGCTCCAAAAACAGGCACACTGCCTATTGACAGAGAAGACATGCTGGAACTGGTTGGCAATCTGCTTGATAATGCCTGCAAATGGGCAAATTCTACTGTAAGAATCACCTTGACCATAAACTATGTCGTAAGCATTATGGTTGAAGATGATGGCCCCGGGGTTTCTGAATCCGACATGGCTCTGCTTTCTGAGCGCGGCACCCGCTTGGATGAAGCCGTTAATGGCGATGGCATAGGGTTATCCATTGTCAGATTAATTACAGAACAACATAATGGTCAATTGCATTTGCGTCGCTCAGTTAATCTGGGTGGTTTTTGTGTGGAAGCCATCCTGCGGCTTGCTTAAAAAATATGCATTGGAGTGTGTATATCTTATTGTGTTCAGATAATTCTTTATACACCGGCATAAGTAACGATGTGGCCAGGCGCTTTGAGCAGCACCTGTCAACAAAAGGCGCCAAATATTTTCGTGGTCGCCAACCCAAACAACTGGTTTACCTGGAAAACGGCCACACCCGCAGTAGCGCCAGCAAACGAGAAGCAGCCATCAAAAAATTACCACGCACCCAAAAGCTACAACTGCTAAGCTCCACTGAAAATCAATTGACTGAAAGCGCTTAATGGACATTATTTTTCAAGATGACAATCTGGTCGCCATCAACAAACCGGCGGGCTTATTAGTACACCGCTCGGATATAGATCGGCATGAAACCCAAAATGCAGTTGACCTGATGCGAGAGCAACTGGGCCAAAAAGTCTATCCTGTGCATCGCTTGGATAAACCAACAGCAGGCGTATTGGTATTTGCGTTAAATTCAGATATGGCCAGACAAATGATGCAGGTTTTTATGGGCGCTGGTGTTAAAAAGACTTATCTGGCATTGGTCAGGGGTTATCTGCCCGAACAAGGCAGCATTGACTATCCTCTGAAGGAGCAACTAGACAAAATGACCGATGCTAAAGCGCAGCAAGATAAAGAAGCCCAGCCCGCCATCAGCCACTACCAACGTTTAGCCACCGTGGAATTACCGTTTGCAGTGGGTCGCTATGCCAGTTGTCGATATTCGTTAGCCATGTTACAACCGGAAACCGGCCGCAAACACCAATTGCGCCGACACATGAAACATATCTTCCACCCCATTGCTGGCGATACCACGCACGGCGATGGTGCGCAAAACAAATTCTTTCGGGAGCATTTTGAATGCCATCAGTTGCTGTTAGCCGCCACTGGCTTGGCATTTAAACATCCTATAACCCACTTACCGGTTAACATTACCGCGCCTCTGGACGCCGTTTTTTCCAGAATTATTGCGGAATGTTGGGAAACAACGCCCGCTATACCATCCGCTTAGCTGACCTTATCGATTAACCCGCGTGGCGGATTACGACGCGACCAAAGCTTTCGTATTAAGTAACTGCGCTGTTCTGCGTGTCATAATCTATCCAAAACGCAGTTTATTAGCAGTCATCAAATAGACGAAAACATTTTACCCGTTAGAGTTATTTTTACCTTATCAAGAAAAATTTTAATATGCGTGTAGCATTAATCCGCTATGATGGCAGTTGAAAAGCAGTTGCTTTTCAAGCTTTTATTTTCAGGCGTTTCTGAGAATTACCCATACTGTAAATTATGAATATTTTAAAAACAGCTGCTTTATCCGTCTTCATGACACTTTCTTTAGGTTCAATCGCTACTGTGTCTGCTGAAGAAGCTGGCAAAGCATCAATCATTAAAGAAACAATTACCCATGTTGAACAAGCATTGGTTGAAGTAAAGAAAAGTGATTTTGCCTCCGCGCAATTACATTTAAAAGCAGCTCGTGCATCTTATGAAACAATCCCTGGTTTTGAATCAGGTGATGTTAAAAAAGCTAACGACAGCGTTATTCAAGGCCAAGTTGAAGCCAGAAAAGGCAATAGCGAAACTTCTGCTGTTGAATTGGAAAAAGCGTTAAAAATATATAACTCGTTGTAAGATTACTGCTAGTAACTTCCGCTTTACAAAAGGCAGAATCAATCCATTGAATTCTGCCTTGATCGTAAAACTGTCATTCGGCTGAAGTAAAAAAGCGCAGGGCCATCAACCCTTAACCCCCTCCTCCTGCCCGGCAGCAAACGTCAATTGCGCCACATTCTCCCGCGTAAAAAAGCCCTGAAAATCGCCAAACCGCTGTACATATTCAATAATCAATGAAGAAAAATCAGATGCCGATGAGAAAATCTGTTTTAAGCCTTCCTCGCGCGAACCAACGGTTTCCAATAAAAAGCCTTTGCCTTGGCCAGTGATGGCGTCAACCACTATATCAATATTCTCCCGACCATTACTTTGGCCATCTTTAACTTCCACAGCCATATGATGCAAGCGCGGTCCATAGTTACGCACAAAGTTTTCGGTTGGGCTGGGCAGGTTGTCCAAATGATTTACGCAGTACGGATGGTTGTTGGCGGTGAAGACTTTGGCGGGGCTGTTGGATTCCGGCGCCAAACGCACGTTTTTGGTGACATTGGTGGATGAGTTTTGGTCTTTAATATCATAACTGCCCCAGTAGTAATAGCTGGATAAGGCCAGATATTCCAACAACGCCGCCTCACGGTTTTGACTGTACACGCGTGTTGCCAGATGATCGATGGGTAAGATTAAATCTTTAATACCCAAGCGCTCCTGCATTTCTTTACCACGATCATTCGCTGCTTGTGCGGCAGGTAAAATGGTGCATGTGCCGTGTTGATAAACGCGAATGCCGTCCACGGGCCGCTCCATATAACCAACTACGTTTTGGGTGTATGGCGATGGTTTGCTTATGCTGACGTTTAGCGGTAAGTCCAGTTCCGCCAGTTGCCCAACCGGAAAAAAGCGGAACTCACGCTGCTGTTGTAAGGCCACGACTTGATGGCGGTCAGTCGTTAGCAAAATTTCACCCAGATAGCGGCTGTGCGGCCTTTTGGCACCCACTGGATACAAGTCATTCAAGCTGCGAAAGATGTCATTGTGCTCTGGATTTTTAACTTCACGTAACAGAATATCCGGCGAATGCATATCAATGCGCAATACATGGGTGTAGTGCTTTTCGCTATCCAAGGTAACCAGGTAGTTATACGGGGTCATTAAGGCCAGTTCGGCAATATATTCCACGGAATTGCCTGGCTCCACGCTGATTATTAGCGCTTCGATTCCGCCAATCATGTCTGTTAATCCCGAGTTATCGCGCTCAATTAGCAGCCGTTGTAAATAAGCTTCAAAAAAATCAGAATTCTGTTTATCGCCAAATCTTGGCAAATTTGTGGAGTTGAGCATGTAAGTCGGCCTGGGCTAGTTTACGGATGGTTGTTAGCAATCATCAGCAATAGCTATGCCAGTTATCAAAAGGCTTGCAGGTCGCTTTTGTGCGGCGTCAATAACCCTGATTGCACCATTTTAGCGGCTTGCGTTGTGCTTGCGCACCAATCTGGCCGCGTGATTGCGTGCTATGCGAAAGGTCAGATTCTGCTAGAATCACCTATTTCCAGTTATCATCCTTAAGGAAGCATCTCACTTATGTCATCCCCAGAAGACAATAAACCCACACGTCATCTACCCATTCGAGAAGCAGCCCTGGAATATCATCAATTCCCAACGCCCGGCAAAATAAGCGTTACACCAACCAAACATTTATCCAACCAACGTGATTTGGCCCTGGCCTATTCACCTGGAGTGGCTGCTGCATGCGATGAAATTGTGGACGATGCCAGCAATGTCTTTAAATACACCGCACGCGGCAATCTGGTTGGTGTGGTAACCAATGGCACAGCTGTATTGGGCTTGGGTAACATTGGCCCGCTAGCAGCAAAGCCGGTAATGGAAGGCAAGTCCGTGTTGTTTAAAAAGTTTGCCGGTATTGATGTGTTTGATTTGGAAATTAATGAGCCGGATCCGGATAAGCTTTGCGACATTATCGCTGCGTTGGAGCCAACCTTTGGCGGCATTAATCTGGAAGATATTAAAGCGCCGGAATGTTTTTACATTGAACGTAAATTAACGGAACGCATGAAAATCCCCGTGTTCCATGATGATCAACACGGCACGGCCATCATCGTGGCGGCTGCAATCCGAAACGGCTTGATGATAGTCGGAAAAGACATGCAGGCCAGTAAACTAGTGGTATCGGGTGCTGGCGCTGCGGCATTGGCCTGTTTAACCTTGTTGGTTGACTTGGGCTTTCCCATCCATAATATTTTTGTAACCGACATTGCCGGTGTGGTTTACCAAGGCCGCACAGAATTAATGGACCCGGATAAAGCCCGTTTTGCCCAAGAAACAGACGCCCGTACTTTGGCAGAAGTTATAGTCGGCGCGGATATATTTTTGGGATTATCGGCAGGCGGCGTGTTAAAGCCAGAAATGGTAAAAAGCATGGCAGACAGACCGATGGTATTTGCCTTGGCTAACCCCACCCCTGAAATCATGCCGGAAGAAATCAGGGCTGTGCGGGATGATGCCATTATAGCCACAGGCCGGTCTGATTACCCCAACCAAGTGAATAACGTGTTGTGCTTTCCTTATATTTTTAGAGGCGCATTGGACTGCGGTGCTTCCCGAATTAATCTGGCTATGAAAATAGCCGCAGTGCAAGCCATTGCTGACTTGGCGCAGGCAGAACAATCGGATATTGTCGCCAAAACCTATACGACGCAGCAATTATCGTTTGGGCCGGAATACCTGATTCCCATGCCGTTTGATCCAAGATTAATGACCAAAATTGCGCCCGCCATTGCGCAAGCGGCGCAAGACTCCGGTGTGGCAACCCGCCCTATTCCGGATATGCAAGCTTATATTGAGCATCTGCAACAATTTGCCTATCACAGCGGCTCGTTTATGCGCCCAATTTTTCATCTGACCAAAAATGTGTCTCAAGACAAAAAACGCATTGTGTTTGCCGAAGGCGAAGAAGAACGGGTCTTGCGGGCATTGCAGATTATTGTGGACGAAAAAATTGCCAGCCCCATCCTGATTGGTCGTCCGGCCGTTATTGAACAAAACATAGCCAAATATGGCTTGCGCCTAAAAGCGGGTATCGATTTTCAAATCGTCAATCCAGAATGGGATGATCGCTACCGTGATTATTGGCAAACTTACTGGCAAATGACCTTGCGCAAAGGCGTGACTGAGCAGTATGCCAAGCTGGAAATGCGCCGCCGCAATACCCTGATTGGCGCTATGATGGTCCACAAAGGCGATGCCGATGGCATTATTTGCGGTACATTTGGATCGACCACCTTGCACTTAAACTACATTCAAAATGTGCTGGGCTTACGTCCTGGGGCTAACGTGTTTGCCACCATGAACGTATTGATTTTACCGGATCGGCAAATCGCCATCGTTGATACCCATATCAATGAAAACCCAACTGCTGAACAACTAGCCGAGATTACTCTGCTGGCTACTGAGCAAATGCGCCGTTTTGGCTTAATTCCCAGAGTGGCTTTGTTATCCCATTCTAATTTCGGCTCAGTAAATAGCGCATCTGCCCAAAAAATGCGCGAAACGCTGGCAATTATTAAAGCGCAAGCGCCGGATCTGGAAATTGATGGCGAAATGCACGGCGATACCGCGTTGGATGTGGATATTCTAAAAAAATTAATCCCCAATTCGCCCCTGCAAGGCAGCGCCAATTTATTAGTAATGCCGAATATTGATTCAGCTAACATTGCCTACAACTTGCTTAAAGTAGCCGCAGGCAATGGCATTTCAATTGGCCCAGTGTTATTAGGCTGCGCAAGACCTGTGCATATTCTTACGCAATCGGCTACAGTACGCCGAATTGTTAATATGACAGCCTTATGCGTACTGGATGCTGTTGAGCAACAGGGATAACGGGGCTGTAACAATCAACCTATGTAGGAAACTGTTCTCCGACAAATCCCTTGCTTAGTTATTATCACAAGGTAATACTTTAATTTTTAAACCAAACAAACTAACTGCAATGAAACATTTATTAACCAGTTGTGCTTTATTATCAATCTTAATCGTACCCGCCGCCCAAGCCGAAGACATTGGCTGTGTGACTACAGCCTGGAAACTGATTGGATCCAACCACAAAGTTTGCGTACAAGCCTTTGATGATCCCAAAGTAAAAGGCGTCACCTGCCACATCAGCCAAGCCAGAACTGGCGGTTTAGCGGGGACTTTTGGTGTCGCAGATGATCCAACCCAATTTTCCCTGGCTTGCCGCCAAGTTGGGCCAATTATGTTTGCCGACAAAATCCCCGATCAGGAAACCGCATTTAGCGAAGATACCTCGTTGTTATTTAAAGAAACTCGGGTGACGCGCCTGTACGACCAAAAACGCAATACCTTGGTTTATGTGGCAGTTAGCCGCAAGTTAATTGATGGTGCGCCAAAAAACAGCATTTCTACCGTGCCAATCATGCCTTGGCAAGGGCCGATGCCTAAATAGGCGTAGGGCAAAGTTGGGGTTGGCGCAAGTCAACCCAGCAAGCTTAAAGCTCTGTCGTAATCCAACCGAATGCCACTGCAATTGTCGGCATTGGAACATAAACACCTCGCGCAAAACAGCTGTGAGCGCCGTTCTATAGGCATCTCCATAACCGCGTAACATGGCTCCATTATTGCATGATTGTTTTTAATGCCTTAGCTGAGAAAACATCATGAAATTGCATATTGAACGTTGTTATGTGGAAAGCTTGATTGAAGCCTTTCCTGAACATATTGCTTTAAAAGAACAACTACGTTTTGGTAACAAAGCTGAAGTGTTTTACCAGCAGTTAGCCGCAAATGAATGGAGCTATCTGCTCGATTTATATCGAAATGCCGGTAACGCCATGCAAAATCAAGCCGCACTCTTGGCAACCTTGCAAGCCACCATGCAGTTGGGCGGCACTCGCTATCAGGCAGAACAACTGGAAATGTCCATGCCGGACATTACCCGCTATTTGATTGACGATGCCATACGCGGCTGGTTGTTTCATGCCGATGCCAAAGGCAGGACCAGCGCCTTTTTAATTACCCGATTGGATTACACGCCAGCCGGAGAAGAAGAGGCCGGGCGCATTTTGATTGAATTGAAAGCCAATACCAAAGGTAAAATCTCCGTCGAAAATTTAATGATCCGCGCCAAAGACATCGTCGACAAAACCATTCCGGAAATTTTTGCCTTTAAAGGTTTTTTAAAAGAAACCCCAGAGCTAATCGCCAGTTACGACGAGGCGGCGGGCCGATATTTTGACTGGCGCGGCCGTTATGGCGAACAATTCTCCGGCTGGGGCACCGCCATTTATGCCGAAGACCCAACGTCCAGCCATCGCAGCAGTGATTGGACACGAAAAAATACTGTCGTGTTATCCTCGGGCGGCGGTGCTTGTCGCTTGGTTAATGATGAAAATATTCTCAGCGACCGCGCTTTATCACTGGAAGCTTCCGGCGACATTCTGGGCAAGTACTTGCGCAAAGCCGGAAAAAGCCTGCGCTACGACACCAAAACCGAAAACGCCATGGAAGCCACTAAAGCCGACATTCCCCAGGGCGCATTTACCGAATTGCCCGTCCACGGCTTTATGCTGATGTTTCATTTGGAATTGCACCATCACGTTTGGGTGCATGTGGATGATGTGGAACCTTACCAATATCAACCGGAATTAAAGCAAAAACTGATTTTACCCCCAGAACAAACTGACCTCATCGACATTTTAACCGCTGAAATGGATATGCTGATGGATGATATAGTGGCAGGCAAATCAGGCGGCACAACCGTACTGTGTGCTGGTCCTGCCGGTGTCGGCAAAACCCTGACCGCTGAAGTTTATTCCGAAATCATCAAGCGCCCGTTGTACCGCGTGCATTCCGGCCAGTTGGGTTTAAACGTTGCCGAAATGGAAAAAGTATTAAAAGACACCCTAATCCGCGCGCAACGCTGGGGTGCCGTCATGTTAATTGACGAAGCCGATGTGTATATAAAACGCCGCAGTGATAATCTGGCATCCAACGCCGTCGTTGGCGTGTTTTTACGTGTATTGGAATATTTTAACGGCCTGCTGTTTTTAACCACCAACCGCGTGGACGACATAGACGAAGCCATCATATCCCGCTGCATCGCCATGATCAAATACCACGCCCCACACCGTGCCGATCGCAAGAAAATCTGGGAAGTCATGACCACTCAATTCGGCCTGCCGTTAAGCGCAGACCTAATCGAACAACTGGCCGACATCTTTCCAAAAGCCACAGGGCGCGATATTAAAGGCCTAACCAAGCTAGTAGCCAAATTTTGCCAACAGAAACAACTGGAACCGGATTTGGCCGTGTTTAAACGGTGTTCGGTGTTTAGAGGATTGGAGTTGGCGGAGGAGTTGGAAGAGGTTTAGTTAGTTTGATGGTGATAGGATGGGCTGAAGTACGAAGCCCATCCTATAGCCCTCTCCAGCTGATCTCTATGTCTCAATAAATAATCATTTGGGATTGTTTTCGGCTTGCTTTGCCATCCACTTAAAAATAGATGGTATTGTTTGCAATCCTAAACATACTGTGGAACCAGATGGAACTCGTAACTTAGGAGCATCTGTTTGTGAAGCATCGGTAGTCGCTCGCTGAACAATAACTCCAATCACAATACCACCACGGTTAAATACTGGTCCACCACTAGCACCACTATGAATCGAGTTATCTATATAAAAAACATCACATTGCAACTTTTCATTAATAACTGGTTCATGTGTCTCTACGATCATGATATTACCAACTACTCCTCTTTTTATCATTGGTCTTAACATTGCTGCACGCCCCCCTTGCTGCATAGCAAGATGATATTCTGAGGCGGTGGAATTTAATTTTCTATCATAGGTAAATGGAAGCTCCAGTTCATCAGAGTAACCTGCGAAATAGACTTCATCACCTAATTTCGGTGGTGGCCCAATCAAAAGATGAGGGAACGGTAGCGAAAAAGAGTTGACTGGGTATAGGATCGCTTGATCTAGCTGAACATCTTCAGTTAAAACAGAACATGTTATATTGATACCGCAAACTGCAACGCAATATTCAATTGGAGGGATATTCACAAACTTCGCAAAAATCTTAACCGATGGGTCTCTGTAATCACTTTCACGAATAGGCATTCTACATGTAACAACATGAGCAGCAGTAACCACAGCCCCATTATCTCCTATAGCAAAACCTGTTCCTTCTCCAATTTGCTCACCATCAAGGTATACTGTAATCACACAACAGGCCTTAGAAACCATCTCATAGATAGTAGACAATGGCTTAAACATGTTATTCAGCATAATTATTAAACTTACCTAGAATTTATTGAAAAAAACATACCAATTACCCGTAAGTCACCTCATGGCGCAATAAAAATTCAGTATGCTCACGACCCGTATAAAATAAAATCTTACTTAACCAATTAATTTGCATTAAACAACTGGCCTATTTTAGCCTATAAAGGTGGGCAACGCTTTTCTGCCCACAAAATAAATGCACGATGCTAAACGGTGGGCAAAAAAGCCTACCCACCCTTTACTATCGCGTGGCAATGCGAGAGCCTATAAAATTATTTGGCTATCCCATCAGCCTTATGGGCTTCAACGTAAGCATCAAGCAATCGACGTATCATACGCTGATATTGGGTATGGTTTTTAGCTGCTTCTGTCTTGAAGAACTCTACGCTTTTTTTACTGAGAGCCAATGTAACTTTTATACCTTCTTCATTAAAAGCCAATTCCGCAGGGGATGGTAAAAAATCTGCAATTACCTTGACTTCGCCTAAAGGCTCATTTGTATATTTGATTTTCGCGCTCATAAATTGCTTTTCCTTTGCGCCAGTAACCAGCGCCAATAATTCGGATAACAGAGAAACGATAAGTAAATCTTACAGTTAAGATACCGCCATCAACCTTGCCAAAACAATAAAAACGATCTTCATCTTGGCTATGCGATTCATCTTTGGCAATAACACGGTGCGGATCTGCAAACGCATATTGAGCCATAGAAAATGAAACGCCATGCTTTTCATGATTTTGCGCTTCTTTTACCGAATCCCACTCAAATGTTGTTTTTGTCATGAGCTAATATTAATACATTCCCATATAGTTAACCATACTTTTGTATGTATTTAGCATTTAATGCAATGTTGATGAACCTCATGCCTCAACTTATTTTATAGATCTAAACACAAAAGATATTTACGTGAGATCAATCTCCACCACATCCACCTCCACACCCACCGCCATCCGATCCACCATCGCCACTTCCGTCACTACTATCACTGCTGCTGTCGTCAAGCCCATCTGTTCCGCCATCGATGGAACTGTCTGAAAAGTCTCCGCCACAATGAATGCTAGAGCTATTGTTGTTACCAGCTTGGCGCAAGCCGCTGCAATCGGCCACGTATTGGTATCCATCACCAATAGTAAACTTTGCATCCAGGGCAAAAAGTAGCGGCAGTCGCAGAGGTTTCAGTGGGTTTATATGCTCTTCTTTGCAAACGTATTTCCAGCATCGGCGTAACCCAACGTTGCTTTGTGATTTATCTGAAAGCACTGCGGCGGGGGTGTGATGCAGAAATGTGCCAAAGGCTTGTTGTGTAAATTTTTGGTAATCTTTGGTATATAAAATAAACTCATGCCAGAGTTCATCTGCGACCTGTGACGGCATGGAAATGTATTTTCTACCTGATTTTTGGTAGGCCATAAAGAATTGCCTAAGTCCTTGGCTGACCAATTCCATGTCTTTTTGGCTAAGGTGCGGGTATTTTTTAATCACCTTGGCAAAAATACCTCTGGGATAGCTGAAAGTGCGAATGTGATTTTCTCTGGCTCGGTTTACATGCAGCTTTCGGAGCTGAAATGCCGTAAATACGATGATAAGCAAAAGGATTAGGAAGATGGCAGGCATATAATATTTCCAATTTAGTTTAATATTTGGATTTAAGTGCTTTACGCAATAACCCAAATTTTATCTCAAGCAACTGCTTAATAATTAGCTTTAGCAAAACAATCATCCATCTTGAAAGGTAACTGAAAGCTTGCTCTTTTAGAATAAAAACCAGATGTACAGTTGTGATTTGATAAAGCGCTATCTTAACTAGGCTTTGTTTCTTCCCGCAAATGTAACGTCCTCTAAGCTTTTTTCTTTAAATTTGATGCCAAGTTATATTAATTCACATCCAATTTTTTTGATCGATCTGTAGACAGGTATTTTTTAAATGTGGTGTAACCAATGCTGATTTTATTAAAGATGTTAGCTGAAAATAGGCATATCTACCGCCGTTTTATTTATCATCTAAGTCTATTTTGCTTGTGTATCGGTTTGGTACTTAGCTTATATGATGTTGTTTTTCACCTTCTATTTGAAGGCGTGCATCTAACCATGGAAGTATTGGAACAGTTGCTGGATATTGTCATCGAGCATCTCTTTCATACCGAACGGCGCGAAACGCAGATCATTGTTTTTTACATCTTGCTGATATTTGGTGGCTCAATGAGCTACATTATTTGGAAAGCGCTTGTCATGATTTGGCAACGATTATCGCAAATAATTTCTACAGATATTTTAGAGTTCAAGATAGCAGTGATGAACGATTGGAGCCTGCTTTCCAGGGTGAACAAAGCAACGTTGATAAGTTTATTTATAGGCGCAAATTATCTGGCTTCGATGCTGTTTTTTTAGGCTAATTAGAGGCGCGGCGTTGATGATAGGCAACTGCCTGTCAAAGATAAAATCCAGACGCCTGCGCCTCAATAACTATGGTTTTACCATTTAATGTAGCGTTCAAAAATGGCGCCAAAGTCATAATGCTGAATTTCCTGCCGACGAGTGTTGTAATGGGTTTCAACTTGTTGTGCCGTTTGGCAAAGTATATCGGGCAGATTTAAAACAGCTTGCTCGGGTAATTCGCGCAAAACGAACATCTTGTTGACTGCCTCATGGGCATAATCCAGGGTTGCCATGTATTTTTTGATGTCTTTGCATTTTTCAGAAATGCTAAAAAGTGCCTTATAAATATCTCTGATCTGTTCCATTTGCTTTTTATCAATATCAATGGAAAATTCTTTTTCACCACTCTTAAATTTAAGTTCGGCGTCAATATCTATCGTGCCAGCGGTTTCGATACGTATATGACTAATTGGGTAATGTTTGTATAAATATCGGTTTAGGGTTCTTTTTTTGCTGATGGCAATATTGCCGTCCAGGTGGATTAGTGCGGTATTTGTAAAACAATATTCATCCGTTTTGGATTTAATCACCACGTAAATTTTTTCGTTATCTTCCTGAAAAACATATTCATCCACATCGGTTTTATCAAAATCTTTAGGCTCAAGAATTTTGCCAATATCACTTAAGCCAAATACATCGGCAGCTAAACTTTTAAACATAGTGTGTTCTCATGGGTTGGAGGTGATTGTTAATTCAACCCTAATATTAGCAGTTGGATGAAAAAATAGCAGGTGGCTAATGAACCATGAATTGATTGATGAATAGGGTAATGATGGGACCAGCTTACGTGTCTATCCAATTTACAGTCTTGGGATAATAACTTATAAAACGATCTACTTGGCAGAGTAGATCGTTTATAGCTAGCGTTGACACTAAACACCGCGTCTTTGTTGAATTTTTACCCCCATAAATCCAGCCATAAGCAGTGCGAATGTGGCTGGTTCTGGCACTTTGGTTGGTGTTCCCACAAAGCCTACCAGATTGTCATTATTATCGGTATAAAAACCAACAATCTGTCCTTGGTCGTTTATGCCATTTATTGTGGTACTCAGCGATCCGACCGGATCAATTGTAGTATTAACACCATTAATATTGATAAAGCCGTGTTGAAAACCGTTAGCATCGTAGTAAATACCCACGATTTCATTGTTGTTGTTAATACCAAGAGCTTGGGTAAATGTTGAATGGAACGGATCTAAATTCCTTATTTCGCCACGCACATCCACAAACCCAATTGATGTGTCCATAGTTGGCTGATAAAACCCCACAATAAAGCCTGCATTATTGATGCCTACTGCTTGACTGTTAAAATTGTTTGGAATCAGTGCGTTAATATCAGTAAAAACACCACCAGACTGACTGTAGGCCTTTTGACCAGTCGCGCCATGCGGATCTGTAGATGAATAACCTACCGTAGTGCTATTGTCGTTAATTCCAAGCGCCTGATTAAATTGAGTTCCAGGCTGATCAACCGTAGTAAAAGTACCATTGATATGGGTGTACCCGTGCGTTGTGCCATCTGCATCAACATAGATTCCTGCGATACTGCCAGCGTTATTGATTGCTGTTGCCTGGCTTTGAGTTGATCCTGGAAAGTTTTGGTTAGTGTAAGCGTTGGGCAAGGTGAGTGTAAACGCTTGGTTGTTTGCTGCGCCGTGAAAGCCAGCAATGGTGCCAGCATTATTAATACCGAGCAATTGGGTAAAAGCGGGATCGGTAGGTGACTGTATTGTCTGAATATTGAAGGTGGGAACTGCAAACGCTGAGTTTACTGGATCAACGAGTAGAATTGCCAGGGCAGTCAAGCGGTTAAATGACTGTATGTTCATGATAGTTACTCCAGGGTTTGATGTGATTTTAAATGTCATACTGCTGCAAATTGATCAGGACCTGCGTGCGATAACTACAGCACAACTTCTATCACTCAATAACAATGCCAATTGCGGCTTAATCGCATTTAAATTTTTAACTGACTGATTTATAAGTATTTTTATAAATATAAACACAAGGTTTTCAATTAACTGGCCTGGAAATTCTTCAGAAATTATTACGATATTTCGTTTTAACTACGAAATATCGTTTTGTATTTTCAATGTTAAATAACGGCTGTCTGCCGTGCACCGATAGAAATTTGTTCCAGGCGGAACCGCGTGATTAATCAGGGAGATGGGGGTAATTTGCCGCTATGGCTTACTACGAAAAGCCATAGTTAATAGAGGGTCGAAAGCGTAACTTATTGCGTCAAATAGATGTTGAATACAATGCGGTGTTGTGGACTAAGGTCCATTGCATTAAATAACAAGGACAATTATTTTGCCTAATCGCGCTATTAAGGTACTCAAGCACCGCAAGGCAATTCTGCTTGCAAGTCATGTTGTATTGGTATATTTTTTATACCATGATTACATTCGAGTTTGACGAAAATAAGAGCCAATCTAACCTAGAGAAACATGGAATTGATTTCGTCAGCGCTCAGTTACTTTGGGATGATCCAGACCTAATTGAAATTCCGGCAAAAACTGTTGATGAACCCCGAGCACTGATCATAGGCATGATTGCAGGAAAACACTGGTCTGGCGTAATTACTTACCGGAATAACAAAATTAGGATTATTTCTGTGCGTCGTTCGCGCATAGAGGAGTTGGAATTATATGAAAGCTAAAGAACTTGACCAAAAATTCGATAATGGCGAAGACATTCTGGACTCATTGGATTTAACCAAGGCTAAACGAGTCATGCAAGATCATAAAAGAGTTAATGTTGATTTTCCTGTCTGGATGCTTGAATCATTGGACAAAGAAGCAAACCGCGTAGGCGTAACACGTCAATCAATTATAAAAGTGTGGTTGGCTGAACGTCTTGCACAACAGGCCGATAACAAAGTATTGCGGCGATAGGCTACGGCAAAATTAAACCGGCGTAGCTCCGGTTAGCGTAGCGTAATCGGAGGAATGTTGAGCTAGTTGCGTTCGATTCCGCAGCGCTAATCAAACCTACTAGCAATAGTAACCATAACGTAGCAAGTCAGTCAAAGGAACATTAAAACAGCTATGATCATCGGTCACGCACCAGCCGGATACATCATATCCAGATTATTACTTCCTTACTTTAAGGTAAAGGGACTTAGTGCTAAAACTTTTTTATGGGTTGGCGTTACAGGTGCGCTTGCACCGGATTTAGATATGTTGTACTTCCATTTTATTGATCAACGGCAGCATCATCACCACACCTATGTCACCCACTATCCAATCCTATGGTTAACGTTGCTGCTCTGTTCTGTTATTTGGTTTAGTACAGCCAAAAACAAAGGGAACGCGGCGCTTGCCACACTATTTTCCATCAATGGGTTATTGCATATGGTCTTCGACACTATTGTTGGTGACATCTGGTGGTTTGCTCCATTTATCGACAAACCGTTTGTATTTTTTACTGTGCCTGCACTTTATAAGCCGTGGTGGCTTAATTTCTTACTTCACTGGTCATTCGGTATCGAAGTTGCAATCACCATTTTTGCTTTTTACCTTTGGCATAAAACTCGCGCAGCTCCGATTAACGCAGTACAACCGGATTAATATTAAGCAAAACCAACTCCCTGCCTATGTTTGTTTACCCTAAGCTGATCAAACATACGTGTTATTTATCCAACCTTTTTTAATCTTTACATATCCCTAACAAAAATCACCTAAAATACCAGCCTAACCTTTCTCGAAAACCACGCCCAGCACACTCCTAATGACCCTACTCGATTTTTCACTTAATCAAACCCTGATCATCGGCTTTTTATTTGTTTGGACTGGGTTTGTGCGCACTGGCCTGGGCTTTGGCGGGGCGGCTTTGGGGTTGCCTTTGATGTTGTTTGTGCATAATGATCCACGGTTGTGGCTACCCATAATAGGAACGCATTTGTTGTTTTTTTCCGGCCTGACTTTGCGCACGCGCTTGCATAATGTGGATTGGCGGTATTTGCGCTGGTCGTCTATTTATATCATTCCGCCTGCTATCATCGGGGTGTTTGGCCTGGTCAATCTGCCGATTTTATGGCTGAACGTGTTTATTTATTCGATTACCTTATTTTACGGTTTTACCTGGTTGTTTAACCGAAACATCCAAAGCTCTAAAGGCTGGGTGGATAAGGTTTTGCTGGTTTTAGGCGGTTATATTGCCGGGACGTCCTTAACTGGCGCGCCGTTGATGGTGGCAGTTTATATGCGCAACGTCAGCAAGGAGAAGTTGCGGGACACCTTGTTTGTTCTTTGGTTTATTCTGGTCAGTATCAAGATGGCCACGTTTATTGCCTTGTCGGTGACGTTGCATTTTCAGGCAGCCGTTATGCTGCTGCCAGTTGCAGCGGTTGGTCATGTAATGGGCTTAAAAACCCATAATCTGATTATGCGAAATGACTTGTTATTTAAACGCTGGATAGGTGGAGGTCTGGTGATTGTTAGCTCTTTAGGGCTATGGGGATTGGTTGAGCTGCCGGTTTAACACTACAATCGGCTAGCTTAACGCTAGGGTTTTTGCCCCGACTGTTGATTCTTTTCAACCGTTGCCGCAATACTTTTTATCTTGGTCTGAGTTTGAGCAGGTAATGAGTTTAAGAAGTTTTCCGGATTTTGTTGTGCATTCTTTAAAATGTTTTGCAAATGAGCAGGATCACCGCCGGATTGCTGGAGCAAAATTGGCATAAGCTCTGCTGCCAATGTATGCAGTTCTTGATAATTGGGGGCATTACCACCGACTGCTGCCAATGCCTTCTGTTCTGCAGCTTGGCCTTCTGTAGTTTTGGCTGCGTCGCAATTTTGGTTTTTTAAACATTCTTGAGCTGCATTCAAAGCTGCGTTATCGATCTCAACTGCATTTGCATGCTGCAACCCCATGCTGACTAGAAAAAACGCTAAACATAAATGAGTTTTATACATCAATTGCTCCCCAATAAATCAAAATAATGAATTGTATATTTTAAGAATCCCAAACTTATCGCCACTTAATACGCACGGGCACACCACCTTCGGGCCGCAAAGTTATGGACATTTTAATTTTAACTTCCTCAGTGCTGAGCAATTGCAAATCGCAGTGCTGAACAATCATTGCCAATAAAATTTGGCTTTCCGATATTGAAAAATGATTACCAATACAAATACGCTCACCTGTACCAAACGGCATAAAAGCAAAGCGCCGGTTTTCAGCCTTTAAAAACCGATCCGGATTAAACTGCTCGGGCTGTTCCCAAAAATCGGCATGATGGTGCAAATTAAAAATACTAAATAGCGCCATCCTACCCGCTTTTAAATTATAGCCATCAATTTCAGTATCTTTACTGAGTTTACGCAGCATAACGCCAATCGGTGGGCGCAGGCGCATGGATTCATTTATTATAGCTTTAGTATAAACCAACTGATTTAAATGGCTAACATCGGGAGACCCGCCCTGTAATACAGATTCAACTTCTTCACGCAGCTTAGACAATACTTCAGGATGCCTGGCTAATTGATACAAGGTCCAAACCAATAGATTTGCGACAGTTTCATGACCCGCACTAAAAATGGTGATCACTTCATCGCGCAATTGCTTATCAGACATTCTCTCGCCAGTTTTTTCATCGCGAGCGCTTAGTAACATATCCAATAAATCATTGTGCTGCAAAGGGCTGTTAAGGCGTTGATGGATGATGCCGAATATTACTTCATCCAAACCGGCCAATGCCTTTTTAAATTCCAGATTAGTCGGTGTAGGTATAAATAACGGAGGTAACCACGGATTGAGAATTGATTTTCCGGCATATCTAATTAATATATCCAGACAAGGTCCGATTTGTTCTATTTTATCGAGAACACTGGTGCTAAACATGGTCTGAGTGATAACTTCTAATGCCAATCGCATCATTTCACCAGACAAGTTAACTTCCGCACCCTCCCCAAGCTGCCGCCACCTTTCCAGCATCGCATTACCAGCAATGATCATTTGCGGGGTCAACGTGTTGATATTCGCTTTCTGAAATACCGGCTGAATTATGCGGCGCTGAGTTTTCCACAAATTACCATGACTCGTAACCAACCCTTGTCCTAAAACCAGCTCCAAACCAGTCGGCTTTTTAGGATTGTAAATTTTTTCAAACACGTCAGTTTGTTTGATTAAAGCTTGTTCAATCAAGTTTGGATGACTAAACACATAAAAATGCCGGCTAGCCAAACGAAAGCTAAACAAATCACCATGCTCTTGCTGCCAATTAAAAAGCGATTGGCACGGCTTGGCCATCTCTTTTAAATTACCCATCAGGAAACTCCCTTTAACATTTGGTACTTCTTTTGTCTGTGCCATTTTTAAGAATACCTGAAAGCTAGAGTGGTGACAAAACCTGAATTATAGGCAATAGTGAGGTGCAATAACACTGGTTTTTATTTTGGGCGGTTATCCGATGATGTACTCAAGGATGACTAAAGCTTTAAGCTTGTTGACTAAAAGCAGTTGATTATTGGATTAAAAACTAGGGGGGCTTAATGCGCTTTTATTAAGTGATCAAAGCAGGAATAACGGGGGATTACGAAGAAGTTACTTGTTAACATTTTTCATTTAACCAAGCAGCAGGCAATTGCTTATAAATGCACTTTATGAATTGGCGGAGAAAGAGTCCGCTTATATAAGCTATATGGCGGAATAATGAGGTGTATTTTCTACGTGCTATAACCTAAATTAATCATATAGTTATAGCATAATATATCTTCCAATACCTCATAAAGTATCGTAACATATAACCCTATCGTGGTGGGCTAAGTGGTGGGCCGCCAACAGGGGGAATTATGTTAAAAGCAAAACAAATTGAACACGCGCCAGCCGGAATGCACGCCGATGGTAACGGCCTTTATCTCAAAGTCTCGGACAGTGGCGCAAAGTCTTGGATATTCCGCTTTCAACTAAACAGCAAACGCAGAGAGATGGGATTGGGCGCTTTATCCGTGGTTGACGCACCAACGGCACGCAATAAAGCCACGGAACTAAAACTAACGGTTAAGCAGGGGATTGACCCACTGGAAAAGCGCAATCGTGAGGCGGAAGCTTCTAAGCTGCAAAAATCCAAAGAGGTATACTTTGCCGATGTTGCAATTGAATACATCGAAAGCCACCGAGCCGGTTGGAAAAACGCAAAGCACGCCGCACAATGGGGGAACACTCTGGACACTTACGCTTTCCCAATCATTGGAAAAAAAACACCGGGAGAAGTCACCACGGAAGATATGCTTAGAATTTTAAAACCTATCTGGCAAAGCAAGACCGAAACCGCCTCACGAGTGAGAAACCGCATTGAATTAGTTTGGTCTTATGCCAAAGCTCGCAAGTTTTGCCAAGGTGAAAACCCCGCAGCCTGGCGCGGTCACTTGGACGCACTGCTTCCAAAACCTGCCATGGTAAAGAAAGTCCGGCACCATCCAGCCTTACACCATGACCAAGTACCGGCATTTTTGCATACACTCAGAGCTGTGCAGGGTGCTGGCGCTCGTTGCCTTGAATTAGCTATCCTGACCGCAACAAGAAGCCAAGAAAGCCGTTTAGCAACTTGGCAACAATTCGACCTAACCGCCGCAGTGTGGGAAATACCGCCGGTAAACATGAAAGCTGGCAAGCCACACCGCGTACCATTACCCCCTGGAGTAGTCGCCCTGCTCCAATCCTTGCCACGGATAGAGGGAACGGACTTAGTTTTCCCTGGTATGAAAACGCTAAAACCGCTTAGCGATATGGCATTAACTCAAACTATTAGAAGAATGGATTTAAGTCCCCCAGATGGCTGGCGCGATAGCAATGGCGATGTAATCACCGCTCACGGTTTCCGCTCGTCTTTTCGTGACTGGGCAGGTGAAACCACCAACCACGTCCGTGAAGTGGTAGAACACGCCCTGGCCCATCAACTACCCGACAAAGCCGAAGCCAGTTATGCCAGAGGTACGCTTTTCGACAAACGCCGACAATTAATGAATGACTGGGCCAGCCATTGCCTTTGTGCAACATCTAGTATCATATGAAATAACAAGATATTGTTGACTATAGGGGCATGTAGCTTTAGTATTAAATTCGCTAGCCGCCTTCCGCCATAGTCTGGTAAATACCCCAGCAGTCGGGAGCAATCACAACCCTATCTAGGGTTAGCGCGTTATCTTCGACACTCCCTCAGATTGCCCCGGGGAACATGGAGAAAGCGCGAGATTCAGAACAACCTTTTCGGGTTGGGGCGGGAACTAGCCGGGCGTTTCATTGATTCCGTTGGAATATGACGCCATGACCGATACAAATACCCCCTCAAAGATTCTTCGTATGCCTGCCGTTTGTGAAAAAATTGGCATTGCTAAGCCTACACTGTTTGTTTGGATAAGAAACGGCAAATTCCCCAAGCCTATCAAGCTAAGCGTCCGTGCGACTGGTTGGCGTGAGTCTGATGTTGAACAATGGATTTCAGAGCGCGTATCGGCTTCGTATGAAACATCTACCGGAGGTGTGCAATGAAGCCTTCGATCGTAACATATGTCGATGACTACTCACGCGATAAGAATGGCCGAATACCCAGTACAGTCACAAACGTAATTAAGGCGTTAATAGACCCTTGGCGCTTTCGCTTATGTCTGACTCATGTCCCAGGATTGGGAGTGGTTGTCGATGTTGATAATGTTTATGCTTATCGGGTAGGCAAGCTGAATGATTCCGAAAATTTAGAGTGGTTACGGGACTACCTCGAAAGGCATGGATTTGCCTCGATTCCTATAAAGCGCTTAAAGCATTGCGCCGAACTAGTAACGTTGTGGCTTGGAACGCTCAATGCTACCAGGGGAAGCATTTTATCTCAGATGGTGCCCAGCGGATGACCTTTTCACACTTCACGAGCTGCACCTAGGATAAAAAAAAAGCCCGTTAGGCGTTGCGCTAACAGGCTTACTTTTCCAGACTAATAAACAATCTTGACATGACGTAACAGCGTCAAGGGAAAATTATAAATGAAAAACCTTGAACATCAAACACCTGCGCGCGCAAAAGTTTCGGCAACAGACTCAATAACTGTTCTGGAATCGCTAATACCTTTAACTAAAACCTGGAAACAAAACAACGGAAAAATTGAAGTGTCAGCCTATGGAAATGCAAAGTATTTTAGTCGTGAGACGGTAGAGGTTAACGGAATTAGCCAATTATCCGCGTTGCTTACCGAACTTGAGCATGACAAAAACAAGTGCATAATTCGCGGGAAGTATACGGGGGTGGAAGCGGCAAGGGCCGACCCGGAATATAAACGAGGTGAAAACAATGTGCTACGCCGGGGAACCGCATTTAAAGATACCCCCCAGCACTTTATTTTGGTAGAGATCGATGACTTCGTGCCGCTATTGTGTGACCCAAACTTAGACCCGGAAAGCGCGATTTTAGAAGAGTTCATCCCTTGGGTATTACCACCATCCTTTCAAGGCGTCTCGTTTCATTGGCAGCTATCCAGCAGCGCGGGCTTACCTAAGAACATAGGCAAATTAAAAGCACATGTGTGGTTCTGGCTTGAAACACCTTACACCAGTGGCCAACTAAAGGCTTGGGCCAAATCATTGAAATTAAACATCGATACTTCGGTTTTTACCCCGGTACAGATGCACTATACCGCCGTGCCGGTATTTGATGGCTGTGATGACCCTATCAAGGTGCGGAGTGGCTTTGTTAAAGGCGATAAAAGCGACGAAGTGGCTTTGGCTATCGACCAAGAAAGCTTAGACCATACCAATTACACTAATAGGGAAGGCAACTCCACCGGGAGCCATTCATTAACTCTGGAGGATGCACAAGTGTTGTTAGCCTATATTCCCCCTAACTGCGGGTATGAGACTTGGACGAAAGTGATTGCTGGTATTAAATATGAATTTGGCGAGGATGGCTTAGACCTTGTGGACGAGTGGTCTAGCAAAAGCAATGGCGCCGGGGAAGGGGTTAATGGGGGCGATTACAAAGGGCGTGAAGATGTAGAGGCAGTTTTTAACTCATTTAACCGAAACTCAAAAGGCAATGTTGTAACCGGCGCAACCATAAAGTTTATTGCGCGGGGATATGGATTTAATGAACTTTTACCAAGTGTTAAACGAGAACTCATTGCCGGTTTTGACGACGTTTCGGGCGGCGTTGAGGCTGAGGCCACCATATCCACTTATGACTATTCACCCTTCGAATTAAAGCCGGTTGAATACGTTGTCGATGGTTTTATAGGCACAGGCTTAACAACCATTGCTGGAGCCCCCGGCGTTGGTAAGTCGTCGTTATTGGTTCCATTAGCGGCTGCAGTTGCGCATTGTTATACAAGCCCCCTGAACCCTGAACTACGCCGAAAAGTGTTATACCTTGCAGAAGATACAGACCAGGTTTCACGTTGCTTATACGGTGTTAGCAAGGCCGCCTGCGTGGTTTCCGAGGGCGAGTTTACGGCGAGGTTCAAAATTTTGCAGTCAAAGCGCCTTTCACCGGTAGCAATAGGCAAACTAATTTCAAAATTCGTTAAAGAAAACACAGTATTCCATAATGGTTATGCGGCCGGGCCTTTAATTGTTATCGATACCAGCAACGCAAACCTTGACCTTGAAAGCGAAAATGACAACGCTGAGGTGGGAAAAGCAATTTCCGCCATCAAAGAAAACCTTGGTAATGCCGCTTGTTGGCTAGTCACGCACACACCTAAAACATCAAAGAATTCAGATGTATCAGCTTTATCGGCAAGAGGTAGCAGCGCATTTGAAGGTGATGCTAACCAAACGGCTTATATCTTTGATGATGGCATTGCTAGTAAACGTTTTATGAAAGGCGGTAAGGTGCGCTTCGAGCCTGAATTTTCAGAGCTGGAGTTCACAACCTCGGTTATTTCAGAAACTGTTAAAACGCAATGGGGTAGCGAGCAATCTATGAAAATCCGATTTGGCATTCCTGACAAAGCATCAACCGCTAACAGGATGACACAGAAGGAAACGGAAAAGACCGAACTTAAAGAGCAAGAAACAGCGGCCAAAAAAGCCGCTATATCTAAAGCAATTTTGGCCGCACTTGACGCTTCTGCAAAGGGCAAGAACCAAATATTTAAACAGGTGAAAGGCCATAGAGAAACCGTATTGGGGTTAATTGATGAAATGGAAGCCAGTGGAGTACTGGCAATTGTTAGGACAGAAAAAGGACACTCGGTTTATGGAAAAAACCACTTGCAAATAATTGCAGATTCAACCGGCGGAGTGTTCGAAAGTACTTTAGCTTAATTCAACCACGCGGGAACCAGTGGGCGTTTTTGCGGTTCACCCACAAATGTTAATTTTTTGCAAAACTGACTGGTTCCGGTACCAACCCCCTAGTAAAAAACACAGTTGGAACCAGTGAAGGGGCTTTAATAGCCCCCCTTCACGGTTCTGGATTCTGGTTCCTGGAACCAGTGCGGAACCAGTGCGGAACCAGTGGAACCAGTAGCAAGCTTCTAACGGAACATGTGAAAAACTTCTTGTTAGTTGAAGACCAATAACTAACCCAATCTGCAAATTATTGCAAGTTACGCTAAATAACCCCCTTGGAATAATCCGAAATAGGCCCGCACTAATTGTTATAATATAACATTGCAATTAAGATACCAGTCAGTTAGCTTTGCGCCAATTAAATCAATAGATTCGGCTACCCCATAATCGTGACAGCTATCACAAAAATAAGCTGGCGCTTTTCGCAGCAGGTATTGACAAGGCAAACAGTCAGGATTAACCTGTACTCGTCTTACCACAGTAAGGCCGGGCGTGAGAACCCGTTTAGAACAGGCGACACAATCGCCACTTTAGTCAGTGGCTTTTTTATGCGCGTAATATTTGCACGGTTTAACTGTGCTTATCATTATGGCGTGGCTTCATGGGCAGCCTTTAACAGCTGGCCGCAAACCTGTTCGCGGTTATTCTCACCCCATTTAGTCGCGCCGCCCTTATGCTTATCTAGGCGGCTTTAATTTAAGTTACCCTGAGAATACCCCCATGAACAATCAAGCCCCCATCGCAGAGTTAAAACAATATCCGCTTATACCCCTAACCGAAGGTAGAAACATCGAAAGCTCGCCTTTAGCCATAAACGCCGTGGTTGGGTATTATATCGAGCGCGCCATTTTGGGTATTGATACGGTTTATACTGAATTGGGGGATGGATGCTATAAAAACCACCCTAAGGCCGACTTTCTTAAGGGCATCCTTGCCGATGTGGAGGGCGATGCAAAAAAGGCCATGAACGCCGTCTATATGGCGTATGAAGCAAGCGAGCCAGACTACGAACCCGAATGCCACCTTTACGAAAACACAAATACAGCCGATTTAACGAAAGATGAGATTCAAAGCGAGCAACGGCGGGCAGTGCTAAGGGCCTTTACTAAATCCTCACTAGAAATGGTTAGTATGCTCAAATCGTCGCCGGTAGAGTTCGCCGATTTGATAAAAACGACCTGTGAATTAAAAGACCAAGCCTCGGATTTGTCAGTATTAGTTAATCTGATAGATTCTTATGCAGGTAGTCGCGCCAGCTAGTTAACCCACGAGCTAACCATTTTAAGCAACGGAGCCGCTAACCATGCGGCTTTTTTGTGCCTGGGGTGATTGTTTGACCCGTGGGTATACCACCTTGGTTTAATCGCTTTTAGTTGCTGAATCCTTGTTGTGTAGCAGGGGTTGTTTGACCCGTGGATATACCACCTTGGTTTAATCCGTTTAACCAAAGTGCGCACAAGTGGCCTATCCTTCTATCAGTGTTAACATTTGCTAACTTTTAAAAAGGAATTACCCATGATTATCAGGTTAATTTGTTCACTTGCATTAATACCCGTCATTTCTGGATGCTCTGGAGTGATAACAATGATGCCAAGGGATTCCGGCAAAACTTATAGCGGTAGAATTTTAAATGCCGGTTTCGGTTCCGCCGATATTGAAATAGATATTGATGGGGCGTTATGCAAAGGTAAGGTGGTTAAGGTAACCTCGAATGAGTCATTTTCAAGCTCTATGGGTTCGGGCGCAGTTAGCGCAAATGGTAACCATGTGGCCATAAATACAAATAGCGTTCAGTTTGGCACATCGGGGACGGCAACCCTAAAGAGCATATTGTCTTGCACAAACGGGCATGGTTTACGCTGCGATTTCACATCAAACGGGAATGGTGGTGGCGGTGTTTGCTTTGATGATAACCAAAAGGCTTATGACGCCATTGTAACCATGTGATTCAATCAGATTTCTTGCTGGGCTTTGGCCCTGCAAGTTCAATAGCCTTACTATCTAAGCACATGAACTGCACCTCGGCTTTTGGATAATTACCAAAGATATATGGTGGCTGCGCTTCTTGCGAGCTAATTACTTGCAGTTTCTTTTGTTGGTTTAGGCAATATTGATTTGCTTCTTGAAAAGCCTCAGCCTTCAGAGTGCCGGAACCGGAGAAACCCGTAGCAGCTTGGCGTGATACCATGTATGAATCTTGACCAATTGGAACAACACCGGAATTTGAGGCACATCCAACGAGAAGAATGGAGAAATAAACATAAATTGACTTCACTCGTGAAACCCCGATTCATAAATACAAATGAGCCTTATATTTTTAAAGGCAAAGTTAAGCTTTTTTGCAGGTGCAGGAGCTTAATAGGTGTTGAAGTGGTGGGTCAGATGGTGGTATAGAATACCTGATAAATAACAATTTACTTACTAATCAGTAAGTTACACTGACGTAGTGGCGGAGAAAGAGGGATTCGAACCCTCGATACGTTTCCGTATACACACTTTCCAGGCGTGCGCCATCGACCACTCGGCCATCTCTCCTAATTCATACATCCTTGCAAGGTCGCGTAGCATAATCGATATTGCGCTGGCATGCAATGTTCTTTATGCCTTGCTAGCTATTTCCAACCTGATGACAGCTTGTAAATAGCCGCAATTTACAGTCTGTTTTTACACGGCAACCAATTGGCTATTTTAATAATATCGATTTAAGCCAAGTTTTCTAGTTCGTCCCAACGTTGAATTAACTGCTCTAAACTCTGCTCAGCCTGCTTTAGCTCATCCATGGTTTTGTTGATTACGGTTTGGTCTTTTTTGTAAAAACTGGGATCGTTAATCAATTGGGTCAACTCGGCTTGTTTGGTCTCCAGTTCGTCAATTTGTCCTGGCAAGCGCTCCAGTTCTTGTTGCTCTTTAAAACTGAGTTTTTTCTTGGTGACATTTTTAGGGGCCGCAGTTGTATCGGCATGCTTTTGTTTTGCCTGTTCAGCCTTGGCTTTATTGGTGGCGACTTGCTGGGCTTCGCGTTTATAAGCTATCCAGTCGGAATAGCCGCCGACAAATTCGTCCACTTTACTGTCGCCTTCAAGTACAAATACACTGGTGACTACATTGTCCAGAAAGGCACGATCATGGCTAACCAATAACAAGGTTCCATCGTAATTGACCAGCTTTTCTTCCAATAACTCCAGGGTTTCCAAATCCAGATCGTTTGTTGGTTCATCCATTACGATCAGGTTGGCAGGTCTAGTAAATAGCCGCGCCAATAACAGCCGGTTTTTTTCGCCGCCCGATAAGCTTCTAACTGGCGATCTGGCTCTGGCTGGCGCAAACAAGAAGTCACCCAGATACGACATGACATGGCGTTTGTTGCCGGCGATTTCTACATAATCATTGCCATCCGCAACGGTGTCAGCAACACTCATGTTAGGATCGAGTTGATCGCGTAATTGGTCAAAGTAGGCGATTTCCAGCTTAGTGCCTTGCTCAACGACGCCAGTGTCGGGCTCAAGTTGTTTTAACAGTAATTTTAATAAGGTGGATTTACCCGCACCATTCGCACCGATCAGGCCAATTTTGTCTCCGCGCTGAATCAAGGTAGAGAAGTTTTTAATAATGGGCTTATCACCATAAGAAAAACTAATGTTATCGACTTCAATCACTTTTTTACCGGATTGGTCACCGCGCTCCAATGCCAATTTGCTGGTGCCTTGTAAATTGCGACGTTGCGCGCGTTCATTACGTAATTTTTCTAATGCCCTAACTCGACCTTCATTGCGTGTGCGGCGGGCTTTTACGCCTTGTCTGATCCAAACTTCTTCGTCGGCCAGTTTTTTGTCAAACTCGGCATTTTGGTTGGCTTCATCTTCCAGAGCGGCGGCTTTGCGTGCCAGATAATCGTCGTACGTGCCCTGCCAGGACACCAGATTGCCACGATCCAAATCGACAATGCGCGTAGCCAGTTTTTGTAAAAATGACCGATCATGCGTAACAAATAACACGGCTCCTTGAAAGTTTAAAACCTGTTCTTCCAGCCAGGTAATGCTTTCAAAATCCAGGTGGTTGGTCGGTTCGTCCAACAGCAGCACTTCCGGATCGATAACTAAAGCTCTGGCTAAGGCAACTCGACGTTTCCAGCCACCGGACAGGCCGTCCACCGGTAACTCACCCGGCAAATCCAGCTTGCTTAAAATAGTTTCAACTCGTTGTTGAAAGTGCCAGCCGTTATGGGTTTCCAGCTCATGTTGCAAGTCACCCAGCTCGTTTAAGGCTTTCTCATCTTCATAATCCATGGTTAACGATAACTCATGGTAGCGAGTAATCCATTGGCCCAACTCGCCCAGTCCACCAGCCACTGCATCATAAATTGTCGCACCTTCCGGCAATTCTGGCGCTTGCTCTAACCAGGCCAAGCGCAATTCCGGCTGCCGCCAGATTTCGCCATGATCGGCATGGATGCTACCGGCAATGATTTTCATCAGCGTTGATTTTCCTTCGCCATTGCGCCCAAGCAAACCAACCCGTTCACCCGGATCAAGTTGAAATTCGGCATTTTCTAACAAGGCATGGGTACCAAAAGCGATGGAAACATTCGATAAACGTAGTAAAGGCATTGATTAATTTCTATTTGGATAAATTTAGATAGTAACGGACATTATTAAATTAATGTCCGTCTTTTAAGATTTTGCAAGAGTGCTTAGGGGAATGCTATTTCACCAAACTCAACAACACGCCCGCCGCCACAGCCGAGCCAATAACGCCCGCTACATTTGGCCCCATTGCGTGCATTAACAAAAAGTTGTGCGGATTGCTTTCCAGGCCGATCTTATTCGCTACCCGGGCAGCCATTGGCACGGCGGATACGCCAGCTGCGCCAATCAACGGGTTGATTTGGGTGGTGCTGAATTTATTCATCAGCTTGGCCATTAACACACCTGCCGCTGTACCTATGGCAAACGCCACCGCACCCAAGGCCAGGATGCCTAATGTTTTCACTTGTAAAAAGGCTTCCGCGCTGAGCTTGGAGCCAACAGATAAACCCAAAAAGATGGTAACAATGTTGATTAACTCATTTTGAGCCGTCTGGCTTAAGCGATCAACCACGCCGCAGGCATTCATCAGGTTACCAAACGCAAGCATGCCGACTAGCGGCGTTGCAGATGGCAATAGCAGAATGGATAACAGCAACAGCATTAATGGGAATACGATTTTCTCGGTTTTGCTGACCGTGCGCAATTGCTGCATTTCAATCTTGCGCTCGTCTTCGGTGGTTAATGCGCGCATGATAGGCGGTTGAATCAACGGCACCAGCGCCATGTAAGAATAGGCCGCAACCGCAATCGCCCCCAATAAGTCCGGTGCTAATTTGGAAGCCACATAGATGGCTGTCGGGCCGTCTGCACCACCGATAATGCCAATGGCGGCGGCATCCCGCAAGGAAAACTCCAGTCCGGGAATAGCATTTAACGCTAGCGCGCCCAGCAATGAGGCAAAAATACCAAATTGCGCGGCTGCGCCCAAGAGCAGGGTTTTAGGATTCGCCAGCATGGGACCGAAATCAGTCATTGCGCCCACACCCATAAAAATCAATAACGGAAAAATGCCCAGCTTAATGCCGTAATACAAAAAATACAGCAAGCCGCCTTCTTCAGAAATGCCGGCCACAGGAATATTGCTTAAGACGGCACCAAAGCCTATCGGCAGCAGCAGTAATGGCTCAAAGCCTTTTTTTATGGCTAAAAATAAAAGTAAAAAGCCGACCAGCATCATAAATGCCTGGCCGCTGCTAAAGT
>Ga0208264_1000085_pt1 | contig 55207 bp, 45 predicted proteins | sample LakWasMet31_HOW6_2_FD_183873 | JGI IMG/M metagenome (GOLD analysis project Ga0208264, IMG submission 183873) | Freshwater sediment methanotrophic microbial communities from Lake Washington under simulated oxygen tension - Sediment Metagenome... | ecosystem: Environmental > Aquatic > Freshwater >... | reverse complement strand
GGGCGAGGACTACCCCAATGAGAGAGACAATCGAACGATTGTCTGTAATCAGCTTATGACAATGGTTTCGTGATTTGAGTTTTGAAATATACCCCCAAAAGTACCCCCATCTGCTCAGGGCTGCCCCCAATTTTTTCGGCTGATCCGGCCATCGATGCCGCGCGGCTTGATCGCGGTCCCCACGACTCACGACTGCGCCGGCATTGCGTCAGGGCTAGGCAAAATCTATTATTATCCGTTTCAGATACGATAAATTCCCCAGCATGTAACCCTAGCCAAAACCTAACCATTCAACCCTTGCTAAAACCTTGCTATCCCATCAAAACAAAACCGGATCATTGTAAGGCGGATGCTCGCTGTAGTCAGGCTCACGGCGACTCTCGGCGCTCCCAGTGTTGCCGCGCCGTTTTTTCACGTCATAGGCCGACAGCGCCGCCGATACGGTGATGTTCAAGCCGCGCTTCATTTCGCCCGTGGCCTTGTCTGTCCACTCGGACGGCTTCAAGGCTCCGGCCACGCTCACGGCGTCGCCTTTCTTGAGTTTGGCGACTCTCTCGCAAGCCGTCCGGCTTAGCGGGTTTTTTATTGCCCACCGAAGCGCAATCAGATACAGTGATATGATGCCGTCAAGCCTGACGGCATATCGAATTTAGCCGGAGCTTGTACCGTCATGCCGCTATTTGTTTGGAATTTGAATTTTCGGCACTGTTTTTATGAGCTAAAGCATGAGTAAATCCCGCCAACTCCAACCGCACCCTGATTATCCTAAAAATCGACACCCGGGAGCCCAGGCGACATGAACGATTCGGCGCACGAAAAAAATGTTCCTGCCGAAAGTCCGCATCCCATCGTCGGTATCGGCGCCTCGGCGGGCGGACTGGAAGCGCTGGAGCAGTTTCTGTCGCACGTGCCCGACCACAGCGGCATGGCGTTCGTTGTGATCCAGCACCTCGATCCCAACTACAAGGGCTTGATGCCCGAACTCTTGCAGCGTATCACCAAGATGAAAGTGGCGCAGGCCGTCGAGCACATGCCAGTGGAGGCCGATTGCGTGTATGTGATTCCGCCGAACAAAGATTTGTCGATCCTGCACGGCGCGTTGCACCTGCTCGACCCGGTAGCGCCGCGCGGCCTGCGTCTGCCGATCGATTACTTTTTTCGCGCCTTGGCCGAGGATCAGCACGAACGCGCCATCGGCGTCATTCTTTCGGGCATGGGTTCCGACGGCACACTGGGACTGCGCGCGATCAAGGAAAAGGCCGGTCTGGTGCTGGTACAGACCCCCGCATCCGCCCAATTTGACGGCATGCCGCGCAGCGCCATCGATAAAGGCTTGGCCGACATCATCGCGCCGGCGGAAGAACTGCCGGACAAGATAGTCTCTTATCTCCGGCACCTGCCTTGTGTTGATCATAGCGAGGCCGAGCCGATTCTCGAACCCAAACCGCGAAGTGCGCTGGAAGAAGTTGTCACTCTGCTTCGCGTCCGTACCGGTAATGATTTTGCGCTCTATAAGAAAAACACCATACTGCGCCGCGTCGAACGGCGCATGGGGCTGCATCAAATCGACGACATGCGCGTCTATGCGCGCTATTTACGCGAAAACCCACAGGAACTGGACCTGCTGTTCAAGGAATTATTGATCGGCGTCACCAGTTTCTTCCGCGATCCTTCGGTTTGGGAACACATGAAAACCGCTGCCATTCCGGCGCTATTGGCGGCTTATCCGGGCGGTAAGGATCTCCGCGCCTGGGTGCCGGCCTGTTCCACCGGGGAGGAAGCCTATACCCTGGCGATCGTGTTCAAGGAAACGCTGCAGCAACTCAAACTCCAAGGCCGTTTCACGCTGCAAATTTTTGCCACCGACCTCGATGAGAATGCGATCGATCAAGCCCGAAAAGGGAGTTACCCCGGCAACATCGCGGTCGATGTTTCACCGGAACGACTGACCCGCTTTTTTGTCTGCGAAGAAAACGGTTACCAGGTCAACAAGGAAATCCGCGAGACGGTGATTTTTGCGCCGCAGAATATCATCACCGATCCGCCGTTCACCAAGCTGGATATTCTCTGCTGCCGTAATCTGCTCATCTATCTCGGTCCTGAGCTGCAGAAAAAACTGCTGCCCTTGTTCCACTATGCGCTGGTTCGCCGGGGTTGCCTGTTGCTCGGTAATGCCGAATCCGTCGGCGGTTTTACCGATCTGTTCACGCCTATCGATAACCAGTCGCGGATCTACCTGCGCACCGACAAGTCGTTGCCGGTCGTGGAAGTCGATTTCCCCAAGAAAGACGTTGCCATAACGGCGGCCGCCAGGAAAGAATCCAAGGTCATCGGCCCGCCGGCTAATCTGCAAACGTTGGTGGAGCAATTTTTGCTGGAGAATTTCGCGCCGGCGGCGGTGCTGATCAATGCCGATGGCGATATCCTCTACATCAGCGGCCGTACCGGAAAATACCTGGAGCCCGCGGCTGGCAAAGCCAACTGGAACATCCATGCGATGGCCCGCGAGGGCTTGCGCCACGGACTGGCCATGGGGCTGAAGAAAGTGCTGAGGCAACCGGAAACCGTGCACGTGTCCGGCGTTACGATTGGCTCCAACGGCGGCAAGCAAGCCGTCAATCTGACCATTCAAGCAATCGACAAGCCGGAGGCATTGCGCGGTATGCTGGCCGTGGTATTCACCGAGGTGCAAAAAGCGGGCAAATCATCGACCCGCAAACAGCAAACTGAAAATGAGCCGTTGCTGGCGGAACTACATCAAGCGCGCGAAGAACTTCAGACCCTGCGTGAAGAAATGCAAACCTCGCAGGAAGAACTTAAATCGTCCAACGAAGAACTGCAATCCACCAATGAAGAATTGCAGTCGACTAACGAAGAACTGATGACATCCAAGGAAGAGATGCAGTCGATGAACGAGGAATTGCAAACCGTCAATACCGAATTGCAATCCAAGGTGGACGAATTGTCGAGAGTCAACAACGACATGAACAATCTGCTGAACAGCATGGAAATCGCGACGGTGTTTCTGGATAACGCACTCCATATCCGGCGCTTTACCAACCACGCCACCCATCTGTTCAAGCTGATCGCAGGCGATATCGGGCGGCCTTTGTCCGATATCGCCACCGATCTGGACTATCCGCAACTGCATCACGATGCCCAGGAAGTGCTAAGAACGTTGGTGTTTACCCAAAAACAAATCACCACGCGCGATGGCCGCTGGTATAAAGTGCGTATCATGCCGTATCGTACCCAAGACAACGTGATCGATGGAGTGGTCATCACCTTTATCGACTTCACCGAAACCAAGAAGATGGAAGCGGAGCTGCGGAGAAAACCAAATGAACACAACATCCACCCCATCTGAAACAGAAGCCGCCGAATTGCGGCGGCGCGCCGAGCAACTCCTGGCGGAACAGAAGCCGCGGATGCCGGACGCAACGGACGTTACCGAACGCTTGCTGCACGAATTGCAAGTCCACAAAATAGAACTGGAAATGCAAAATGAAGAGCTTAGACTCGGACGCGATCAACTTGAAACCGCGCTGGAACGTTACACCGAACTCTACGATTTCGCCCCGGTCGGCTATATGACTTTAAATCAATCCGGCCGAATTCTCGAAATCAACCTGACCGGCGCCGCGATGTTGAGCAGGGTACGCTCGGTTATCGTCGGCCGGCCCTTGATCGACTATCTGAATTCCGCGAATAGAGAACGATTGCGCTGGCATTTGCGCGAGACGTTCCGAGAAGAAGGCAAAGTCACCGACGAATTTAAAATAGAACAGGCTAACAATTCGGCACGCGACATCTTGTTGGTCAGCGTGGCATCGGCAGAGCGGGGCATTTGCCGCTCGATAATGACCGATATTAGCCAGCGCAAACAGATGGACAAAAAAATGCGCGAATTAGCAAACGAGCTGAGAGTGGTCGAAACGCGCGAACGGCATCATCTGGCCCAAGAACTTCACGATAATTTATGCCAGTTGGTTGCGGTGGCCAAAATCAAGCTATCGCAGTTCTCAATGACCGAAATAACCGACAGCCAGACGCAAAAAATCCAGGAAATTAGCCATCTATTGGAGTGCACGCTCAAGTCAATGAACGCAATGGTGTTTCAACTGAGCCCCCCCATGCTCGATAACTTCGGCTTGTATGCCGCACTCCAAGCATTGGCGGCGGAATTCAAGGAACAGTACGGTTTTGATGTGCACATTATTGACGATGGACTGGAAAAACCGTTACCGCAAGGTTGGAATCTCATTCTGTATCGAGCGGTGCGCGAATTACTGATCAACGCCATCAAACACGCCGACGTCACAATGGCGGAGGTGGAAATCCGGCGAATCGGCAACGAAATCAGGATTTCCGTGCGCGACAAAGGCAAAGGCTTCGACAATCAGGTATTGGCTAACGGACTCTACGCTAATGGCTTTGGTTTATTCAGCATCAAAGACCAGCTCGATCAACTGGGCGGCAGCTTAGCAATCGCCACCGGTCCCGGCGAAGGCGCCAACGTGACGTTGGTTTTGCCTATACCCCTACCCCAGTGTGAACTACGGGAAGGAGCTTAACCGATGAGCTTACGATTGATACTGGCCGATGATCATCAGTTGGTGCGGGAAGCCTTGCGCGCCTTGTTGGAAAAAGAAGCGGATATCGCCGTTGTAGGAGAAGCCGCCGACGGCCGCGAGTTACTGCAACGGGTTGCCGAATTGCAGCCCGACATGGTGATCATCGATATCAGCATGCCGGACATAGACGGCATTGCGGCAACGCGGCGCCTGCATGCCGATTATCCGTCCATCAAGGTGATCGCATTATCGATGTTTTGCAATCCCCAATACACGCTGGAAATATTAGCGGCGGGCGCTTCCGCCTACGTTGCCAAAGCCTCCGCGGGTGAACATTTATTGCAGGCCATTCATCAGGTAGCCGCTAATAAACGCTATCTATCGCCAAAGATCGCCGCAGAATTGGCTGGCGATTCCGTTCATGCCAAAGCGGCCGACTACGTGTCAAACTTGGACCGGCGTGAATTCGACGTCATGAAACTCTTGGTCGAAGGCCTCACCTCAAGCGAAATTGCAGACCGGTTGCAACTTTCCGAGCTAACCGTCGAAACCGACCGGCGCATTATTTTGCAAAAGCTCAATTGCAACAATCTTGCCGATTTAATCAAATACGCCATCCGTCACGGCCTGACGTTTTTCTGATGCCAACCGGCTGACTTTCCGTGCAGTTCCACCTCTCCCTAGACCCGAAGGCGGCCCGCCGAGGGCTTTTGGAATTAAGTTCCTGGTTTTGACAGGTAAAGGAGCATACAATGACCGGTTTGCCGAGCAATGAACTCAAAAAACCGGGGAAACCCGGTTTTTTTATGCCCAATGAAATTGATTGATATCCCCTAAATAGCCTTCATGGCATTATCAAATCTTGAACTTACTGACCACTATGCCATCAAACTTGTCAATTATTATTATTCCGAATGGAATTAAATAATATGCACTTCCCTGACGTGATATTATGCATTTTCTCGATCTTGTCCGAATGTTTATTTAAACGGTCAGGGTTCTCCGTAACTAATAAATAACAAGGGGACACTATGAAAAAAATTACATTGATCGGCGCCGCTTTATTGGGTCTTTTAAGCGCTCCAGTATTTGCCGAAGAGCATGCGGATGCGGCGCTGGAACATACCAATATGGCGATTCAATATGGAAAAGCCGAACACAATCCAATTTTGGTCACGCATGCAAAAGAAGCCTTGACCCATGCTAAAGTTGCCGTTGAACTCGCAACCGGCGAATCTAAAACGCATCTGGAAGCTGCGGTAAAGTCACTGGAAACGGCTATCGACCATGGCAAAATGAAAGGCAAGGAGCATGTAAAACTCGCTATAAAAGCGGCTGAAGCAGCCTCTGCACACATTAAAGCCGCCAATCAGTAATATCAATTTTTAAACTATTGAATTTGTGCCTGCCGGCGCAAATTCATAATAAAATAAATAATAAAATGATTGCCCCATAAGTTTTCTGCTTATGGGGTTTTTTTATGTTTAGCGATTGTAATTCACGTACTGAATGGGTAGCAATCTATACTTTTTGAGTGCGTTAATCTCAAGAAAACTCTGATTAAGCCCTTCGACAAACTCAGAACAAAGGGTAAATTGTTGATTCCAATCATGGTGAGCCTGTTCAACTATGGGCGGAATCAAGTTTCAGAGTTTCCTTAAAGCTGAACACATGCTCTGATCCAGAATAGCCTGTCGCCTCCACCTTTCCCTTTCCGGAAGCCAAAATTAGGCGGGCAGAATTTCTTGCGCGTCAGTCTCTTCTACCCTGTCCGACTCCGGAATATCTTCCTTTGCTTGCTCTGGCGGATAAGCTACGACTTGTCGGGACTCGACGTAAATACTGGTAACAGAGGTTTCCAGGCTATTCGGCTGGATTCCGTGAGCTTCCAGCGTCTCAATAAGATCTCGAACAACGTCTTCGCGGTGAAGAACAAAGGTAGATGCGAAACAGCGCCAGAAACGCCGACCAGCGCGCTCGAGAATTCTCTGACGCCGCATGTCGCTGTCCCATTGGTCAGGCCCGTGGTAACGGTCCCCATCACACTCAATGGCCAATCGACTGTCGCTCTCGCCTTCGACAACCATGTCAATCCGATAGGAGCCCACCGAGACTTGCGGGATGACTCGATAGCCGCGTTCCCCTAATAGGTCAAAGACCTCTCGCTCAAAGGGGGACTCGCAGCGGTCTCGGAGGTTATCCAACTGATCTTCACTTTGCAAAAACGGCGCCTGGAAGTGTTGAATCAGCTTTGCCCTAAGATGGTCAGCCTGACTCAGATCTTCAAGCTGGAGACTTCTAACCAGGTACATACGGTCGCGTGCCCGCGAAGCTGCAACATTAAAACGCTGCGCTGCCATGCCTTGCGTTTGTGCATGCGCATGGCCGGGAGATGCCACCATCGAAAGGAACATGATGTCCCGTTCCTTGCCTTGGAAGGTTCTGGCGTCTCCGCAGGTGATTTTGTACTGAGTCACAACCTGTTCGCCGAGCTCTTCGTTGAGCATTCGCATGACCAATAGCGCTTGATCGTTACCCAGCAGAGAGACAACGCCAATGGTCCTATTGGCAAGCGCAGGATTCTGAACAATGCACGTGATTTCGTTAACGATGAATCGAGCTTCTGGCTGGTTAACATCTTTATTACGATGACCATCTGTCACATAGACATCAATCAATGGAGGATCCAGACGCTCGGATGATTTGGGCAGGCGAAGGGGTTTCAGTTCATGGTTGTAAAACTCGCGCTTCGAGTATTCGATAATCGGAGCAACACAACGGAAATGTTCTCTGAGCATGACGGCACTTTTCGCAAAAACCACCTTGAACAGGTCGTAAATGGACCGATCCGGAGTCATCTGCGAGCGATAGATGCCTACCTGTTTCGCCAAGAAACGAGCCATCAAGTTCCTGATTTTCTCTTCTTCAAGGCCGACCCCTTCGGGTGAAACCTGCTTGTCGTCACCCACGACCAAGACCTTCTTAGCCCTCAGAATTGCCGGGAGAGCAGTGAGGTCTGACTGTGAGGCTTCATCGATGACGACCAGGTCGAAGCAGCCAAAGCTCGCTGGCAGGGACTCGCAAATTCTGTAGTGAGGCATAATCCAGCACGGAATCGCACCATTTGCACGTTCCGCCGCAAAGCGAGCATCCTGCCGATAGCGGCCGGCTCGAATACCCGTACCTTTGCCTATTTTCTTGATAGCCGAGCGATATGCCTCCAGAGCGGCCCGGACGTCATGCGTGGCATTCTCAGATAGCTTGAGCCAGGTACGTTTGGTGACGGCTTCCTGATACAGTTTCGATAGGTCGCCCTCCATGTCCATCCGGAGCTTGGACAGCCGCTTTAACTCTTTACGACCATCAATGCTGTCCACAAAGTTGATCAGGCGGCATAGGCGCCAGACTTCACGCCAATTGTCTGGCAACAGAGCATCGTGAGCGCCTGGATGAGGCTCGGAGCGCAGTTTCTCGGCCCAGAGCTTCGCACCGGAAGCCTCAATCAGGCTGGTTACTTCAGAAACAATCCTCAAGTGCGCGGACAAAGCATGCACACCTCGGAGCTCTTCCATCAGTTGCGACCAGTCTGACTGCGCCTCCGCCTCGGTAATTTCGGGGTTGCCAAGACGTAAATTGAGAAACTCCCTGAGTTGCTGAGTGATGTTGCCATCACAACCCGACAAAGCCTTGAGAAAGGACTCCTTCACAACCCAGGTTTCGGCTAAACGGTGACGGGTGAGGTGATGATTCAGAATACCCTCAACCTCACTGAGTAGCTGTCGAGTGTAAGGCGTTTCGCCTGCCTTCGACCAAGTAGGTAGCAACGCCTGGATGACTCGGGCAACTTCTGCTTGTTCGGAAACACTCAGTGCCACCTTGTTGTACAGGTCGATAGCCATACCGACGGCAACCAAACGGTCAGGCGTGGCCTCAAAGCGCGGCAGAGAAATTTCGTCCGCCAGGGCATTCCAGCGAACCAAAAGCGCTTTGCTCTGCTGCTGAAATTTGATGTACCGTAGAACGTGCTCCCAGTCTGTCATGGAAGCAGGCTTTGCACTGACGACAATAACCGAGTCCAGCAGTCGCTTTTGCTCGGTTTTGCCGAAAAAACCGGCCATCCCGAAGGGCTTTTTGCCTTGCGCTTGATTGGCTACCGCCTCAACCAGTTCCACATTCGAATCGAAATTTTCGGGCAGCGTTACCGGCTTGGACAAGAACTGTTTACGTGACTCCAATGCGCTAAGAATTTCGCCCTTCAGGATGATAAACAGATCCAGGATTTCGTTTTTAGAACTGCGCCTAAAGTATTGCTGAAGGCCAGGCGTCCAGGCTTGCTGAGCGTTATCAATTTCCTGGAACAGCAACCGAAGATTAGAGACCTTTGCAGCGGCAGTCATTGCCGTTTGAACTGTTTCAGGAGCGGCATTCACAAGCGCGGGAACCGCTCCATCAGATTCCTGAGCTTTCAGTTCGGAAAGACGGGATAAATCCTGATGCACCTGTAGTAACTTAGCCGTTTCCGGAAAGTCTTCAATTTGCGGTACCTTCTTGCCTAGATAGGCAAGGTCGACGCCCAGGGCCAGCCTTTCACCACGAAGGGCGGAAATTTCGTTGTTTCCAAACTGCGGGCGATGCCGGCTTTCAATTGTGAGGGCATCGGGAAACCAGGCAACTTCCTGGCGCTTAACGGCAACCACTTCCGCAGCCTCGACCGGAGACAGAGACGTGTCATCAATCTGAACCTTGTCGAGATTCTTCCTGGCCCAGTTAGCGATTTCCCTGTCTGTTTTCGAAATTTGGCTATGCAACGTATCAATTTGGCCGTCGATTTGCTCAATTTCTCGCCGATAGGCGGCACGGTCGATACGCGTGATCTCTGCTGCAATTTTGTGTATGGCAAACTCAAACTGCTTCATCCCCTCCGCTTCACTAGCCAAAAGGCTGATGGCCAAAGGACGAATCGGCTCCGGCAGTTGTTCCTGAAGAACTGCCAGCGCGGGGTCTTTCATCGACGTGACGAGCACCCTCTTACCTTGCGCAAGATAATGGCAAATCACATTGGCGATGGTGTGCGTTTTGCCCGTACCCGGAGGACCTTGAACGACAACGCCATCATGCACTTCGAGCATTTGGACGATTTGAACCTGCTCGTCATTATAGGCTTTGGGGAAGTACAGTTCGGCCGCTTTGCCGCTCCCGGATCCGTCGCTCCCTCCTACCATCGACAATCCTCGGAATGCGGGAAGCGCCACCTCCTCATGGGAGGAGGATGGTTCCGTTACCAGGGCCAACACGGCCGGAGGAAGATCCCCCAACTGATCAGCAGCAAGGCATTGCTCAAACCGTTGCAGGTCTTGGACAAATAGATTGCTGGTGCGGGGACGAGCAAGAAGAACCCAAGTATCAGTAACTATCAGGTTCTCACCGACCTTAGGCAAAGCCCGGTCATCCGGCGTCGTTTGAGTTGGCCAGTACGTACCAGACGCATCTAGGAACGTAGCGGCTGACTGAAGAAGCCCTTCAAAGGTGCTTGGTTCGAAGGGATTTAGCACGCCTTCGGTGACTTCAAAAAACTTCTTGCCTGTCGCAACGAGGTTGGCAACTCCGGGGTTGTCCATGGCCGCGTAGATGTCCACTTCCAACCGAGGCTCAGAAGAGCGAGGCCGAATTTCGAGCGCCATCGTTTTGTCATTGAGGGAGATTTCGACAAGCTGCGTCAGCAGCGGGTAAGTCAAAGTTCCCTTAGGTAGCGTCCATAGGGCTACGCCAACCCCCCATACGAACTCTAAGTGAGAGTCGAGTAAGTTGCCCTGCAACTGTTGAGAGAGCATGAAGAGGTCGGAGTAAAGAGCGATGCTCTTGAGAACCTCTTTCTCTTTTTCCGCCCAGGTACGCCAGACCACCTCAAGGTAGGATTTGAGCTGAGTGTTCAGCCGTTCAAACTCCGGAAAGTCTTCCAATGCAACAACCGGTGATTGTACTTCTACCTTATCTGACTCTTCCAGGGGTGGAGGCGATAGCGCGCCGATGGCGATTAACTTCTGCCGATCCGCGTACGATTTAAGCGTAGGCTCCTTGTCTGGTGACCGTGGAAGGTCTACCCAAATCTCAAGCAGACTGCTTTCAGGAACGGGTGGCCGGCTTTCGTGAAGACGTTCCACGCGCAGCCATACCTCGTCAAATTCATCGTCCTGAGCATTGAAGGTTACTCCAGGCAGCCCTTTAATCTTTTCTTCAAAACGGCTGAACTGCTTGTGCTGAGAAACGTGTTGCGGCGGCGTCGATTTCAACAACGCAGTTTGCTTTGCAAACTCTATAAGTCCTACTAATCGCTCTTTAGAGATGGTCATTGATAAAACATTCTCACTTAATAAACAGTGTCAGGAAATTCAGCAACAATAGAGCTGCGTTTGCCCATATTATGAGCAAACTATCATTTTTTGGCGTGGGCTTTTACCTGGAAGGGAACTCACATGACGCCGTGTTGAAATGTGCCCGTGGGTATTTTACACTCTGACCAGGTGAGGCGCCGCACAACCCCATCTCATGTGAAAACTAAATTTGGCACCTTACCATCATGTAGCCCTATAGGTCGGGCATGCTTTTATGCCTGCATTTCGAGGCCAAAATCGATAAGGCGCTATCGGATTCTCGCCTTTCGCTGATTATTGGATGCCGATAGCTCAGGCATTGATGAATCTGCTTCCCGACCCAGCAGCAAAGTTTACTTGATACATTAATTGAGACCACCCCGCCCACCGGAACTTGCCGGCCGAATTAAAGATTTATAAATTTCCTCGGCCTCCTTCAAAATAGCTACAGCGCCGGAAGCATCACCATCGCGGGCCAGACGGCGGGCATTGGCGATGGCCTTTGAACCGCGTTGCGCCTTGACTTCAAATGAGCCGCCAAAAATACCTTTTGAAGACTGCGAAGCCGACTTCATATGTTCTTGAGCCGTATCCTGCTCATTCGCAACCAGTGCTTTTCGGGCCCCTTCAAGATGGGCAATGGTCGTGTTGATCCTTTGGGCCATAACGCCTTCGTCGACTCCGGCTTCGCTGATATTTCCAGCGGATAGCGATAAAACCAGAAAACCGGAAACCAACCATGCTTTGATAGTATTCATTATTTTACCCTCCTGCGACGAGTTAATTTACCCCGCTCGAAAAGCAACTTGCGCCTCCCAAGAGTTAACTCCAGCGAATAATGTTTGAGGACATAACAGAAATTAATACGGACGAAACCCCTCGGTTTTTTAAATCTATTCGTTTGACCTAAACATACCGAATTGATTCGATGCACGAGCAAATCATAGCCATGTATCGGCAGGGCTATTGGCGAAATAGGAGACGGTATCTACCTGGCTATTGCAAACCCGCCAACAGCCAAGCTTCGCTCAACCCAAGAATTTTATTGCCCGAGATGCGAAAGCGTGTAGCGCAACGGCGTACTGGAGATCCTGATCAGCCCTTCAAACGGCTGGTCCATTTCCAGGATCAGAAAGATGGAGGCCGCAACCGAGAGGGCACAGAGAAACAAGAACGCGATGACGGTCGCATTGCGCGGAGCGAGTAAGCCGAAACTGCCGAAGATGATCGTAAGCCAGAAAACCACCACGACGAGGAAGGGCGCCGAAACCGATCTGCCTTGGCTACCCAATAAAAACCAGCGCGTCTCCGTGATGTCGGTACCGATCCGCAAGGCTTCGGTCTGAAGCCATCGTTGGGCATCGTTCTTCGGCGAGAGTTGTAGAATCCGGGCCTCGATTCCATGGGTTGCAACCATCGTCTCAGGCACATCTAATCTGACATATTGAGAACGATCTTCCGGCCAGATCGCGTTAACTCTGGCGGCCACGATTTGCCGGAGGAGTTCGCGCGTCTCCTTAGTTTCAGGTCCGTAGGCGGACAACAGATGATCGAATAACAGAATCTTGGCTGAACTATGCTTGATAGCCTCGTCCTGGGTGTCGAACGAACTTTTGGCCGTGGCGATCAACAGCCCAAGAACCAGGGCTGTCATCGTCGCAACAAGCCCCATCCCAAGCTTTATGACATCCTTCGAACTCTCTCTGAGATGATGGGCAGGCAATCGGTTACGCAGGAACATGCCTAGCAGAGCGCCGCAATAAATGCACACGAATACGATCAAAGCAATTTCAGCCGGAGTCACAAGTCGTTTCCTCCTGTCTAAAGACAGTTTCTTAGGCGATCGGATACGACTTTACCCCATTTGGGGCGCAGCCGTGTAATCCGGCCATGCTTTTATGTCTGACATTTCGATGCCAACATCGATGAAAGGCTATCGGTTTTCGACTATCGCAAAACAATAGATAGCATTACCATAGGCCATATAGAGCCTCAATACAGGTTAAAAATTCTATGAATACGGCCCCGTTAACAATTCGCGTGGAATGTGATGCCGACTACCAGGGCGAGCAAACGCCTCGGCGTTTTTTTATGGCCGATAAAGCGGTTGAAATTGAAGAAGTGATCGACCGCTGGTTAGCGCCCGAATACCGGTATTTTAAAGTGCGTGCAGGCGATAACGATATCTACATCCTGCGCCACGATCTATTAGCGCAGCGATGGGAGCTGACGATGTTCCGAAGCGGGAAGTATGATGGCAGCCGCTTGTCGTCAAGTTGAAGGTAAGCACAAAATGATGTCCTCACTCCCGCGATGCCGTCAAGACGCCCTGGGCTCCCACATGGCATGTGGGAACCAGAAAAAAAGGACGCAATGCCATTGAGGACCGCCGCTAACTCCGGAATGAATTTAGCCGCGGTCCATGCAGGCTATTTTTTGAAATGATTGACGATGGTGCGACCGCCCGAGATGACCAGATCGGGGTACTCCAGCAGTTTGAAGCGTTCGAACGGATTGCCGCGCACGGCGATCATATCGGCGGGCGCATTCGGCGATAGCGTGCCCAGCAGCGGCATACCGAGATTCTCCCCGGCCTTGGAGGTCGCCGCCTTGAATACGTTCAGCACGTCCGTAAAGTCGATCGATGCGCCGCTGCCCAAATGCAGCATCATATGCATTTCCTCGCCATTGATGCCCCAGGGCACGTTGTCGTGTCCGATTTCAGAACCGTACAAAATGCCGGCGCACTTCCCTGGCGTGGCGCTTTCGCATTCCGCGATCTTGCCCGCGAGTTGCGCGGTATTGGAATGCACCCCCATGCCGTCTTTCACGCAGGACGACAGCGTATCGATGGTCGAGACGAATTTCAAACCTTCGGTCTTCGCCGCCTGCTCCAACAAAGCGGGATCGATTGCGGCACAGGGCATATGGGCAAATTCATCGACGCCGGCGGCAAGCGCGCGTGCAAAACCGGCATCCTCGCCGACATGCGCGATCACGCGCCGGTCAAGCCCATGCGCCTTGACCGCAATCGCATTGACGATGTCCTGGGAAAGCAGGTTCCAGGGTGCTTGCGGCACCGGCTGATCGCCGTGCGGCATCATCCACGGCGCGCCGGGTTCGCCGCCGGGTTCCAGCGCAATCTTGATCGCGGTCGCCCCGCCATTGACCAGTTGCTGCACGACGGCCTCGGCTTCGGCGGCGGACGCGACCGGATAGCCCACCTGATCCAGTCCGCCCGCACCGCCGCCGAATACGTTCAGAGGGTAGCCGCCGGGCGCCTGCAGGATCGGGCCGACGCTCAGCAAGCGCAGGATGCCGCCGCCTCCCGTCGGCGCCAGCAAGCGTCCGCCGGTGTCCTGAACGGTCGTGATGCCGTGTTCAAGCACCTTGGTTTTATTCACGTTTTGGAAGGTGACATGGGCGTGCGACTCGATAAATCCGGGCAAAATGGTCGCATCGCCCAGATCAATCTTGCGTCCGCACTGCTTCTTCAACTGCGCCAGCGTTCCGACCTGCATGATCATGTCTTTTTTGATCAGGACGGCGGCATCGGCGCGCAGCTCAAAGCCGTCAAACACGCGATCCGCCGTATAGAGCGCGCAGCGGGGCGGCTTGGGTATTTTAACGTTAGCCTCCGCATCATGATCTTCACCTTCGTGAGCCATGGCATTCAAGCTGATTCCCTGCGCCAGGATCAATGCCATCCCCAGACTCATCAGGCCGGGTAAGCGCTTTGTTTTTTTCATTTTGTCTCTCCAGATTGTTTTCCTTTATTCCGCCATCGCCAGGTCGGCTTGCGGATTTGACCCGCCCGATGGCCCTCCAGGATAATACTGAGGAACGCAGGCGTCATCCACGCGCATTCCTATGGCAAACGGAGTATTTCGTATGCGAAACGTAGCGAGGCGGAATCAGGAGCGATAATGAGAGAAACGAGAGGATGGAGCATCAGAGCCGACGACCTGCCGGCGCATTTCGAACGGCAAAGCCATTGCCTGCGCCAAGCCTTGCCGGACGATGCGGGCATCGGCCATTCCAACATATTCCAGCTTGACCGGGATTTGACGTGTATCGAAACCCGCTACACGGCGGCGAGGGATTTGGCCGTTTTGAGCCGAATAGAGAGCCAGGAGCCGCGGCTGGTGGTTACGCTGGGCTTGCAAGGTCAGTCCCGTTTTATCGGTAGCCGGGGTGAGGAGGTCGTGTTCAGTGAAGGCTACACCACGATAACCGCCTTTAATTCGAGCCTTGGCGAGAGACAATACGAAAGCGCCAAGCCCTTGACGCAGCTGCGCCTTGCGCTCAGTCAAGCCTGGCTCGAAAGATACGTTGGCGAGAACAAGGCCGAGCGGCTGTTCCGTAAAGGCGGCGTTCGGATCGCCAGCCATCGGCCTACCGCACCGCAAGGCCTGATCGCCGCGCAGCAGTTGCTGATCCCCAATACACGCAGCGAACTGGTGACGCTATTCAGGCATGCACAGGCGCTGTCGATACTGGCGTCCGAACTCGACCCGCTTTTCGAGGATGAAAGTCAAGGCTCCGCCCGCTTCGACCCTCAAGATAAAATCATCGCGGCCAGAGCCCGCGATATTCTTTTCGCTGAATTCCGCACGCCGCCCTCGGTGGAAGTCTTGTCCAGACGGGTGGGGACGAATCAATTCAAATTGAAGCAATTGTTCCGCCATTTTTTTAACGACACGCCCTATGGCGTATTGCTGACCATCAGGATGGATAAAGCCTATCAGTTGCTGAAATCCTCGCGCTGCCATGTCGGTGTCGCCGCCGACTTTGTCGGCTACCGGCACGCCAACAACTTCAGTGCGGCATTCATCAAACATTTCGGGGTTTCGCCGAAGAGCGTCGCGAAGCATTGATACGGCAAGCCGCCTCGATGAAGCGGAGCAAAAACGGGGGTTTACAACCCAAATTTCCCGCGATTTCGCAAAGCCGCATCGAGGCGCACTATGTCATTTATTAGATCAATTGGAGTGAGCTCTGAAATTGCACCCTTGCCCAGGATACAGTCTAGGTTCCTGCATCCATACTCCAATCGAGATTTCATCCACTGCTAGGCATCAATTCTTGCTCCGCCTCAAGCCAATCTTCCAGTTCATGGCCCGGCTCGAACCCCCTACTTTCTGCCTTGTAATAGGCCAGTTCGGCAATCCTGGCCATATCATCCGGCTGATCGAGCGCCGTGCCGGCTTCATCGGAAGTCAAAATTTCGGTGTTTTGATGGATATTGATTTCGTTAGGTTTCATGGTGTTCTCCTCTAAAGTCTGTTCGCCAAAACTCATGCACTTGAATCATCCTTATCTAGGACTCCTCCTGGCTTCCTGCTTTGTTTTTATACTGTCCAATAACCACTTTTAGTATTCTTACCGGCGCTTTAAGTTCAAAAGCGCGCCGGGGGATGAACCCGGCAGGCCGCGGATTGTCCTTATCTATGAACAGCACGCCGAGGGACGGTCATTGACTTCGCAAAAAGTCCGAGTATATGGATATTTCCTGCCTCCATTTGCATGAATGCTCGATCTGACGAGGGCAACATAATGACTAAAGACATTCAAGAATATCGGAGCAAAAAGGTTGTCATCCGTTTCGATGCGGCCAAATGCATCCATTCGCGCCATTGCGTGCTGGGCAACCCGAAGGTTTTTATCGCGAACGCACCGGGCGAATGGATACAACCGGATGCAGCGTCCCCGGAAGAGATCGCGGCGCTGTTGCGCGCCTGCCCGTCCGGGGCGCTGACCTATGAACGCCTGGACGGAAGCGGACAGGAGAGTGCGCCGCTGGTCAATACCATGCACTTGCGAGTCGAAGGCAATCTCGAAGTCTGTTCGGGAACCGGCAGAACCCTGAACAGGACGCAGAAAACCTGGCTCTGCCGTTGCGGCGCTTCGCAAAACAAACCCTTTTGCGACGGAACGCATCGTAAGATCGGATTTGCCACCTGAAATGTGGGCTTGATTCCGGTTAGCTTCCGAAGCCAAGGCATCGACGGCGGATGATCCGATCAGGGGCCATAGCGACATGAGCGAAATTAGCGCGCAGCAATTGCAGACTCACGTCGAGGCACTGGCCGGCGTGATCGGCGAGCATAATGTGTTTCATCCCGAGGCGCTCGCGGCCGCGGCCGCCTATATCAGCGAACAATGGCGGCGGCAGGGTTATCGCGTCGGCCAGCAGGGCTATCGGGTCGAAGGGATGGAATGCAACAACCTGGAAGTGACCTGTCCCGGAACCCAGCAGAGCGATCAAGTGATTCTGATCGGCGCGCATTATGATTCGGTCTGCGGCAGCCCCGGCGCGAACGACAACGGCAGCGGCGTCGCCGCGTTATTGGAACTCTCGCGCCGGTTCAAGGAGGCGCCGCCGGCGGTCAGCCTGCGTTTCGTCGCCTTCGTGAATGAAGAGCCGCCGTTCTTCTACTGGGGCAAGATGGGCAGCATGATTTACGCCGAGGCGGCCAAACGGCGCGGGGACCCTATCCGTTATATGGTTTCGCTCGAAACGATAGGTTATTATTCGAACCAGCCCGGCAGCCAGCATTACCCGCCGCTCCTGAGCTATTTTTATCCGGACACTGGCAATTTCATCGCCTTCGCGTCGAATCTCGGCTCTCGCCGCGTGATGCGGCATTGCCGCGAAAACTTTGCCAAGGCTTGCGACTTTCCGGTGCAATCGATCGCCGCGCCGGCCGTGGTTCCGGGCATCTCCTGGAGCGATCATCTGGCGTTCTGGCGGCACGGCTTTGAAGCCTTCATGATTACCGATACGGCGCCTTATCGTTACCCTTATTACCACACGTCCGAAGATACGCCCGACAAACTCGATTATCTTTCGTTTGCCAGGGTCGCGAACGGGCTGTTTTCGATGTTAGCCGCCGAGCGGTAAAAAGCACGCAGGAATGCGTTGAAACGATAGGCTGCCACGAGCGCCTGTCATTTCCGCCGGCTATCCTTCCCGAACTTCGGAACAGCCGTAAAGAAACAGCTTCGTCGCCTGCCGCGCCCAGCTTTCGATTTCGGCCTCGGTCGGCGTGGTTTCCAGGCCGAGTTGCAGTTTCTGGAAACGCTCGTTGCGCAGTCCGCTGAGGAACTGGTCGGCCAGAATGTGTGGATCGATCGGGGCGAAATGTCCCGCCTGCTGATGCCGGGCGAAAAATTGCGCCAGATGTTCGAGCGTGCGCTGCGGCCCTTGTTCGTAAAATTGCGTCGCGAGGTCCGGGAAACGCGGCGATTCGCCGATCAGGATCGCGCGCATGCGCACCACGTCCGGCCGGGTGATCCGGAACAGAAACTCCCTGGCGAAGGCGACGAGCGCGGCTTCGGGGGAAATTTCGAAGGTCAGGGATTCGAAAAACTGGTCGCTGCAGCGCCGGACCAGCGCGCCGAATAAACCGGCTTTGCCGCCGAACTGGCTGTAGATCGTCCGCAACGAAACCCGCGCCTCCTTGGCGATGGCTTCCATGCTGAGATTACCGTAGCCGTGTTCCAGAAAAAGCGTCAGCGCCGTATCCAGCACCCGATCGCGGCTTAAAAGCTCGCTGCCCTTGGCGGGACGTCCGCATTTAATCATAGTGTCGTATACTCAAAAAAATTTGACTTAGGCCAGGAATGATCATAACCTACAATAAATGGTAATGTATATTACCATTTTAAATTCTCACTTCACGGACAATAAAAGGATGACCCAGAACACCAGCAGGCCGGCCGTTATGCATCGCAAAAGTCCATCTACCGCATTATTCTCCGAGACAGTCGGGGGCCATGTTTTTCTGCCGATGCGGCGCGCGCTGCTGGCAGGACTCGCGGCGATCACCCTGACCGGCACCTTAGGCTGCCAACAAGCCGAAGCGCCAACCGGCAAGCCACCCGAAGGGCCGCCGCCGAACATCAAAATCGCGCAGCCCTTAAGCCAGGATGCAACCGAATGGGACGAATACACCGGCCGTATCGAAGCGGTCGAGTCGGTCGAGATCCGCGCCAGGGTCAGCGGCTATCTGGACAAGGTCAACTTCAAGGACGGCGAGAAAGTCAAAAAAGGCGACCTGTTGTTCGTGATCGACCCCCGCCCCTTCAAGGCCCAACTGGCCTATGCGGCGGCGGAACTGGAGCGTTTCCGGTCCCGTAAGGAACTGGCGGCCAACGATATGGCGCGGGCCGAAAATCTGTTCAAGGTCAAGGCGATTTCGAAGGAAGAATTCGATGCCCGCCAGAAGGGACTGCGCGAGGCCGCGGCGGCGGTCGAATCCGCATCCGCCAATGTCGAAACTGCCCGGCTGAATCTCGAATTTACCCAGGTGCGCGCGCCGATCAACGGACGCATCGGCCGGGAAATGATCACCGAGGGCAACCTGGTCAAAAACGACGACACGCTGTTGACGACGATCGTGTCCATCGACCCGGTCTACGTCTATGTCGATGCGGACGAACGCGCGGTCTTGAAGTACCGCCGGCAAATGCGGCAAAACGGCGGGCGCGAAGCCGGCATCGCGGGCACGCCGGTGGAACTGGCGCTGACCGATGAAAGCGCATTTCCACATCGGGGCGTTCTCGATTACATCGCGCCCCGCGAAGATACCGCGACCGGCACGGTCACGCTGCGCGGCGTTTTCGCCAACACCGACGAATTGCTGAGCCCCGGCTTTTTCGCCCGCCTGAGGGTGCGCGCCGGCGAGCCTTATCCCGCCTTGCTGCTGCCCGACCGGGCGATCGGTACTGACCAGGCCCAGCGTTTCGTCTGGGTAACGACCCCGAACAATGAAGTGGAATACCGCAAGGTCGAACTGGGCGCGCATATCGGCCAGTCGCGCGTGATCAGCAAAGGTCTGAAAGCCGAGGACTGGGTCGTGGTCGAAGGCCTGCAAAAGCTCAGGCCCGGCATCAAGGTCAACCCCGAGCGAATTTCGCTCGCCGAGCCGTCAAAAGGACACTAGGCCATGGACCGCTTTACGCATTTTTTTATCGACCGGCCGATCTTCGCCTCGGTGTTGTCCATCCTGATCCTCCTGGTCGGCGGACTGGCGCTGATCGCGCTGCCCATCGCCCAATACCCGGAGATTGCGCCGCCCACCGTGGTGATCAGCGCGACGTACCCGGGCGCCAACGCCCAGGTTGTCGCCGAAACGGTGGCGACGCCGATCGAGCAGGAAGTGAACGGGGTCGAAGACATGCTCTACCTGTCTTCCCAGTCCACCAATAGCGGCAACATGGCGCTGACGGTGACCTTCAAGCCGGGCACGAACCTCGACAAAGCCCAGGTGCTGGTGCAAAACCGGGTCGCGCTCGCAGAACCCAGGCTGCCCGAGGAAGTACGGAGGCAGGGCGTCAGCGTCAAGAAACGCAGCCCGGACCTGAGCCTGGTCGTCAACCTGATCTCCCCGGACAAGCGCTATGACAGCGTTTATCTGAGTAATTACGCGCTGTTGCAGATCAAGGATATTTTGGCACGTCTGCCTGGCGTCGGCGAAATTCTGGTGTTCGGCGCCCGCGACTACAGCATGCGCCTGTGGCTGAATCCCGAGCAGGTCGCCGCGCGCAACCTGACCGCGAGCGACGTGGTCAACGCGATCCGCGAACAGAACATTCAGGTGGCGGCCGGGGTGATCGGCCAGCAACCGTCGAAGGAAAACACCGATTTTCAATACACGGTTAGCACGCTAGGAAGGCTGATGGAGGCCGAACAGTTCGCCGATATCGTGATTAAAAAAGGCGCGGACGGCCAGGTGACCCGGCTGAAGGACGTGGCCCGCATCGAACTCGGCGCCAAGGATTACAACTCGGGCCTGTTCCTGGACGGCGAGCCGACCGTCGGCCTCGCGATCTTCCAACTGCCGGGCTCGAACGCGCTGGACACCAAGAAGGCGGTCGTCGAGGCGATGGAAAAGCTGAAGACCCGCTTCCCCGAGGGTCTGGAATACAACATGGTCTATGACACGGTCGTGTTCGTGCAGCAATCGATCGACGCAGTCGTCAAAACGCTGTTCGAAGCCCTCTTGCTGGTCGTGATCGTGATCGTGGTGTTCCTGCAGAACTGGCGCCCGGCGATCATTCCGCTGCTGGCGGTGCCGGTGTCCCTGATCGGCACCTTCGGGGTGATGGCCGCGCTGGGCCTGTCCTTGAACACCTTGTCGTTGTTCGGCCTGGTTCTGGCGATTGGGATCGTCGTGGACGACGCGATCGTTGTCGTCGAAAACGTCGAGCGCCATATCGCGCTCGGCCTGAAAGCCAGGGAAGCGGCGCGCAAGGCGATGTCGGAAGTGGTCGGCCCGATCATCGCGACCGCGCTGGTTCTGGTCGCGGTGTTCGTGCCGACCGCCTTCATTACCGGCGTCTCGGGCGCTTTCTACAAACAGTTCGCGCTGACGATCGCGGTGTCGACGGTGATCTCGGCATTCAATTCGCTGACGCTGAGCCCGGCCTTGTGCACCTTGTTGCTGGACAGGGCGCACGGCGACAAGGACAGGCTGACGCGCCTGATCGACCGCTTGTTCGGCTGGTTCTTCAACGGCTTCAACCGGTTTTTCGACCGCTTCAGCGCAGGCTACGCGCGCCTGGTCGGCCGGTTGATCCGGATGACCGCCGTCGTGCTGGTGCTCTATTTGGGGCTGAACGGTCTGAACTTCCTGGCTTTCGAAAAGGTGCCGACCGGTTTCATTCCACAGCAGGACCAAGGCTATCTGATCCTGTATGCGCAGCTACCCGACGCCGCCTCGCTGGCCCGCACCCAGGCCGTGGTGCAGCAGGCGACGCGCATCGTGCTGGATACCGAAGGGGTCAAGCACTTGAATGCCTACGCCGGCTTCTCGATCCTGAGCGGTTCCAGCCAGTCCAACGTCGCGACCATGTTCGCGCGGCTCGATGATTTCGATAGTCGCGCAGGCCGGCCCGAACTGCACGCCGATGCGGTCGTCAAAAAGCTGCAGCAGCGCCTCGCCACGGTCCAGGATGCGTATATCGCAGTATTTGCGCCGCCGCCGATCCGGGGCATGAGCGCGGTCGGAGGCTTCAAGCTGCAAATCCAGGACCGCACCAATGCCGGCATTGACGCGCTACAACAAGTCACCTCCGAGATGATCGCCAAGGGCAGTCAGCAACCGGGCCTGGTCGGCTTGTTCACGACCTTCCGCTCCGGCGTGCCGCAGTTGTTTCTGGATGTCGACCGCACGCGCGTCAAATCGATGGACGTACCGTTGAAGGATGTGTTCGACACCCTGCAGATCTACCTGGGCTCGCTCTATGTGAACGACTTCAACGCCTTCGGCCGCACCTATCAGGTCGTCGCCCAGGCCGATTCGGAATTCCGGATGCAGCCGTCGGACATCAGCGAACTGAAGACCCGGAACGCGAAGGGCGGCATGGTGCCGCTCGGCTCGCTGGTCGATGTAAAGGCGATTACCGGGCCGGACAAGATCACGCGCTACAACATGTATCCTACGGCCGAAATCAACGGCAGCACCTTGCCCGGCATCAGCTCAGGCCAGGCGATCGAGATGATGGATAAGCTCTTGAACGCGGAACTGCCGCCCGGCTTCGGCTTCGAATGGACCGAACTGAGCCTGCAGCAGGTGCTGGCCGGCAATGTCGCGATGCTGGTGTTTCCGCTCAGCGTGATTTTCGTGTTTCTGGCGCTCGCGGCCCAGTATGAAAGCTGGTCGCTGCCGTTCGCGGTGATCCTGATCGTGCCGATGTGTATCCTGTCCTCGATGGCCGGCATCTGGCTACGCGGCATGGACAACAATATCTTTACCCAGGTCGGTTTCATCGTCTTGGTGGGTCTGGCCAGCAAAAACGCGATCTTGATCGTCGAGTTCGCCAAACGGCGCCAGGAAGAAGGCCTCGACCGCTTCGAAGCCGCGGTCGAGGCTTCCGGCATCCGGCTGCGACCGATCCTGATGACCTCGTTCGCCTTCATCATGGGCGTGTTTCCGCTGGTGGTCGCCGAAGGCGCCGGGGCCGAATCGCGTCGAATTCTGGGCACCGCGGTGTTCAGCGGCATGGCCGGGGTGACCTTGTTCGGCCTCTTGTTGACGCCGGTCTTCTATGTGACCGTGCAGGCGCTGGCGCAGCGCTGGTCATCGTCGAGGCTTAAAACCCGCCATGCGCTTACCGATCAACCTTCTTCCGGTTCAGACTCATGATTCAGCCTATCGCACCCGCGCGCGCCCCGATGCATTTGCATAGCCGCCTTTTCGCACTCGCTATCGCAGGCGCGACCGCACTGGGCGGCTGCGCCGTCGGCCCCGACTACCAGACGCCGGCGGCAACAACCCCACCCGCCTTCGCGAACGCAGATCATCGCGAATATTCCGGACAGGCGACGCCAAAAGACTGGTGGAAGCTGTTCAACGACAGCGAGCTGAACGCTCTGGTCGACCTGGCCCTGCGCCATAATTACGACCTGAAGAGCGCGCTGGCGAACCTGCGCGAAGCCAGGGCGCTGTATCTGGAAGCCGGCCTGAACCTGGCGCCGATCATCAGTTCGCACGCCAATTACACCGACCAGAAGCGTAGCGTCGGGGCTTTGAACAACCGGGCCTTCGTGCCGCGCGGCCTGAAGCTTTATAGCACCGGTTTCGATGCATTCTGGGAAGTCGATTTCTTCGGCCGCGTGCGCCGCGACATCGAAGCCAGCAGCGACGAGGTCGAGGCGCAGGAAGCCAGCCTGCAGGATCTTAGCGTCAGCGTGATCGCCGAGGTCGCCCGCAATTATTTCGAATTGCGCGGCCTGCAGAACCAGCTCGAAGTGGCCCGAAGAAACGCCGACAACCAGACGCGAACGCTGGACATTACCCGCGCCAAACTCGAAATCGGCCGCGGCACCGAACTGGATACGTCCAGGGCTTCGGCGCAACTGGATTCGACCCTGGCGAGCATTCCGCTGATTGAGACCGGGATCAAACGTGCGATACACCGGCTTGGCGTGCTGACCGGCCAAACGCCCGGCGCGCTCACCGCGAAACTGTCAGAGCCCGCGCCGATCCCGAAACTTCCGAAAGCCATCGCTATCGGCAACCCGGCCGAACTGCTGCGCCGCCGCCCCGACATTCGCATCGCCGAACGGACGCTGGCCGCCGCGACCGCCCGCATCGGCGTCGCCACCGCCGACCTGTTCCCGCGCGTGACTTTCGTCGGCACCCTGTCTCTCGAAGCGAGCACGCTTTCGGGCCTCGGCGCGGCCGGAGCCGATGCCTATTCGGCCGGTCCTCGCATCAGCTGGGCGGCGCTCGATCTGGGACGGGTCTATGCCCGCATCAAGGCCGCCGACGCCCAAGCCGAGGCCAATTTGGCGGAATACGAACAGACCGTGCTGAATGCGCTGGAGGAAACCGAAAACGCCCTGGTCGCCTATAACCAGGAACGCAGCCGGCGAGTGCTGCTGGCCTCGGCCGCCGAGGCCAGCGAAAAGGCGCATCACTTAGCCCATTTGCGCTTCACTGAGGGAATAACCGATTTTCTGACCGTGCTGGATACCGAATTACGCTTGCTTCAGGATCAGCGCCAGTTGGCGCAAAGTGAAACCGCGGTGGCAACCTCGTTGATCGCGGTCTACAAGGCCCTGGGCGGCGGCTGGGAAACTCTCGCGACAGCAAAATGATGCCCGACGCTAACCCCGGATCGAATCATCCGGCAGCCGATAGGCCGGCATTTCGATGGCGGCCACGTCCGTGCCGATCATCACGCAGGTACCTTGATAACGATCTTCCCCGGTTGCCGAGAATTCGAAGGTAAAGCGCCGCTGCAGGCGCATTTTCCCGGCTTTATCGCGCGCCAGGGCGCAGCGGCTCAGGGCGATGTAGTCATCCAGCATTTGCACCTCGCAAAGCTGGCACTGCCGCCGCGTCGCCGCGAAAGCGATTTCCTTGACCTGTTGCGCGTGGCGCCAGTACAGATACGAGGTGATCAAAATGACAATGGAAACGATATCGGCTGGCATGGGTTCGGATATGCGGGATTAGTGTTTGTCAGCAAAGCGCTAATTGTACTAAGATTGGCCGAAATGTTGATCAGTTAGGGGGAAATATGAAACTTCCGATCACCGGCGGCTGCTTGTGCGGCGCGGTCAGGTATCAAATCAACGCCCGCCCGGTGCGGATGGCCAATTGCCATTGCCGGACTTGCCAGAAGTCGAGCGGCTCGGCCTCTATGGCGCTGATGTTTGTGCCGGACTCGGCGTTGCAGGTCACCGGCAGTTATCGCGAATTCCCGACCCTGGCGGCGAGCGGCAATACGGTTTACCGGGCTTTCTGCACACAATGCGGAGGCCCCTTGTTCGGGCGCAACAGCGTCTTTACCCAGCTCCGCCCGGTCGTGGCGATGACGCTCGACGACCCCGCCATTTACCGCCCCGAACTGGACATGTGGGTCGCCGACGCACAGCCCTGGGATGCGATGAATCCTGATTTACCCAAATACCCCGGCAACTTCTGGTAAGCCAGAGAAAAGGATACTTATGCACTCACCCCTCAGTACCGTCGAAATCCAACCCAAGGCAGAGCACCGCTACTCTATCATCTGGCTGCACGGTCTCGGCGCCGACGGCCATGACTTCGAATCGATCGTGCCCGAGCTTAGGCTACAGGCCGAGGCGCACATTCATTTCATTTTTCCCGAAGCGCCTTATCGCCCGGTCACGATCAACGGCGGCATGACCATGCGCGCCTGGTTCGATATTCTCGAACTCTCCCGCGATTTAAAGGCGGATGTTGCCGGCATTTATGATTCCAGCCAAGCCATCGAGGAGCTGATCGAGGCTGAAATCGCCAAGGGCATCCCCCCGGAACATATCCTGTTGGCCGGTTTTTCGCAGGGCGGCTCGATCGCTCTGCACGCCGGCCTCTGCCATTCACGAAGATTGGCCGGCATCGTGGCGCTGTCGACCTTTCTGCCGACCCTCGGACAAATGGATACCGCTCGCTCCGCCGCCAATCAGGATGTGCCGGTCTTGATCGCGCACGGCATCCTCGATTCGGTCGTTGCGGTCGAACTGGGCAAGAAAACCAGCGATCAACTGCTGGCCTGGGGCTATCCGGTCGAATGGTGCGACTTCATGATGGACCATTCGGTATGCATCGAAGAAATCGAACGCATTGCCCGCTTTATCAATGCCATCTTCCGGTAAACGCCAGGGATATCAGGGCAAGTCTGAATGAAAACCTGATGTTGTGCATTGTCCACGAAAAACACGAAAGGCACGAAAAATTTCATAGCGCAATGGGTTCAAACTTGGCCTTTACGCACCGCAAACAAGGCGCCTTGTGTTTTTAAGTACTCCGTTATAAATTTCGTGCCGTCGTCAATAGACGAATCCCCTTGATTTTTGGTATAGTAACAGGATTTTGGGGTAGTTCGACAACCCCTCAATACAGTTGGTTTTTCATACTCATCACTCTGGAGAGACTCAATGGCAATTAAAGTTGCAATCAATGGTTATGGCCGGATCGGCCGCAATGTGATCCGCGCGCTCTATGAATCAGGCCGCACCAATGAAATTCAAGTCGTCGCGATCAACGACCTGGGCGACAGCAACACCAATGCCCATTTGACCAAATACGACTCGGTTCACGGCAAATTTCCTTTCGAAGTCAGCGTTGACGGCGACTACATCGTGATCAACGGCGACAGAATCCGAGTCTTCTCCGAACGCGATCCATCCAAGCTGCCTTGGGGCGAACTGGGCATCGACGTCGTGCACGAATGCACCGGCTTGTTCACCAGCAAGGCGAAAGCTTCCGCGCACATCACTGCGGGCGCGAAAAAAGTCATCATCTCGGCTCCAGGCGGCAGCGATGTCGATGCGACGATCGTTTTCGGCGTCAACCACAAGACCTTGAAAGCGTCCGACACCGTCATTTCGAATGCATCCTGCACCACCAACTGCTTGGCGCCTTTGGTCAAGCCTCTGCATGACGCGATCGGTATCGAGCACGGCTTGATGACCACGATTCACTCTTACACCAACGACCAGGTTCTGACCGACGTTTACCACAGCGACCTGCGCCGCGCGCGTTCCGCGACCCAATCGATGATCCCGACCAAAACCGGCGCGGCTGCCGCGGTCGGCTTGGTATTGCCGGAACTGAAAGGCAAGCTGGACGGTTTCGCGATGCGCGTTCCGACCATCAACGTCTCGGTCGTCGACCTGGTGTTCAAAGCGAAGAGAGCGACCAGCAAGGAAGAAATCACCGCGGTTTTGACCGCCGCCTCCGAAGGCCCGTTGAAAGGCATTCTGGTGATCAACGACCTGCCGCTGGTTTCGACCGACTTCAACCACAATCCGGCTTCGTCGATCTTCGAAGCCCCTTCGACTTATGTGGTAGACGGCGACTTCGTGAAGGTGTTGTCCTGGTATGACAACGAATGGGGTTTCTCGAACCGGATGCTGGATACCACCGTTGCCTTAGTCAACGCTCAATAAGTCATTATTCATCGAATGTTAAGAAGAACCAAAATATTAGCGACCCTCGGACCTGCCACCGATAAACCCGGTGTGCTGGAGGGGTTATTTGAAGCCGGCATCGACGTGGTGCGGATGAATTTTTCGCACGGTTCCGCCGAAGATCATATCCTGCGCGCGGAGCGGGTCAGAGAGCTGAGCAAGAAAACCGGCCGTCGCGTCGGCATTCTGGGCGATCTGCAAGGACCCAAGATTCGTATCGAGCGTTTCAAGGACACCAAGGTGTCTTTGAACGAAGGCCAGGACTTCGCGCTGGATATCAATCTCGGCAAGCTTGACGGCGACGAAACGCAGGTCGGCATCAGCTACGAACCGTTGGCGAAGGAAGTCAAACCCGGCAGCCGCCTGCTGCTGGATGACGGCCGCATCGTGCTGGACGTAGTCAATGTCGAAAACAACACGCGCGTGAACTGCAAGGTCGCGGTCGGCGGTTATTTGTCCAACAACAAGGGCATCAACCTGCAAGGCGGCGGCCTGTCGGCGGCGGCCTTGACCGAGAAGGACAAGGAAGACATCAAGACGATCGCGAAGATCCAATGCGATTTCGTCGCGGTGTCGTTCCCGCGCTGCGGGGAAGACCTGCACGAAGCGCGCCGCCTGCTTGAAGCCGAAGGCTGCTACGCGGGCATCGTCGCGAAGGTCGAACGCGCCGAAGCGCTGGACGTGATGGATGAAATCATCCTGGCGTCCGACGTGATCATGGTCGCGCGCGGCGATCTCGGCGTCGAGATCGGCGATGCGAATCTGCCGGCGGTACAGAAGAAACTGATCAAGCGCTCCCGCGAATTGAACCGGGTCGTGATCACCGCAACGCAGATGATGGAATCGATGATCGACAATCCGATTCCGACCCGCGCGGAAGTCTTGGACGTCGCGAATGCGGTGTTCGACGGCACCGATGCGATCATGCTGTCAGCGGAAACCGCTTCGGGCAAATACCCGGTCAAGGCGGTCGAAGCGATGCACCGAATCTGCGTCGAAGCGGAAAAGCAGCCAAGCATGCGCGAGTCCGATCACCGGATCAAGATCCAGTTCGAGCGTGACGACGAAGCGATCGCGATGTCTGCGATGTACATGGCGAACCATACCCAGATCAAAGGCATCGTTGCACTGACCGAATCGGGCGCAACGCCGCTGTGGATGTCGCGGATCAGTTCCGGCATTCCGATCTTCGCGATGAGCCGTCTGGAAAAAACCCTGGGCAAGGTAACCTTGTACCGCGGCGTATTCCCGATCTATTTCCCGCTGGAGCTGAATCAGGACCATGCCGAAGTAAATCGAAGCATCGTCAAGAAACTGCGCAAATGGAATAAAGCCAAAGATGGCGACAAGTTCATCATCACCAAAGGCGACTTGAATGGCGTCGAAGGCGGCACCAATACGCTGAAGGTGATTGTGGTAGGTCAAGGTCTCACGCCTTAAGGCTCGATCCGTTCGCCTCCGGACACTCCGGAGGCGAACTCTCGCCGATTTTTCCCCGCAAGAAAGGCTCCCCGCCTTTAGTTAATTCGTTTTTGGCTTGATCATCGTGACGGTCAACTGGTAAGGCTTATTCTTCTCCTCTCCCGCATCATGGACCAACACGCGCCATTCGCCGGGCGCCGGATTTTTTACTTGCAGCGCCTCGAAGGCCCCCGTATTGATTGAGGCGGCATTATTCGCCGCCGTGGGATCTACGCTCGGCGTCTCTTGATATCTGAGGTACAAATCGAGACTGTTGTCTATCGTGCCGAACAGCCTGGAAAGAAGCGTTTCCTGGCCATTCAAGGTGACCCGCAGGAAACGGACGCCTTCCGGTACGTCAATCTTGTGCAGCAGAACGTCGCTCACATCCGGCACCGCCTCTCCGTTAGCGCGGGTTTGTTGGACGATCGCCGTATCGGCATCGCCGACTTGCGATACGAATCCGCAGCTTTCCGCATTGAAGGCGCTGATCCTTCCGGGCGCCAGATCAGCCAAAGCCTTGGCGACTTGGTCGTGCTCGGTTTTTTCGCAGGCGGCCACCCCGGCCGCATCCAGCGCCGGATCATCACAGCTGGCGCCAAACCGATCGCCGCCCGCGATCAAGCCTTCGACGGCCCCCTCAGGACACGCCTTAAGGATTTTCTTGTGCAGACTGGCCGCATACTTATCCAGGCTGTCTAGCGTTGAAGGCAAAGGGCAAGCGGAAACGTTCGTTAGGGCTTTATCGGTCTTAGCCTCACATTGATTCAGCGCATTCAGGCTTTTGAAAAGGTAACTTTTCGCGGCACTGCCGATCGTCTTTTGGCATTTTGCCAATACCTTGTCGGCGAGAGGAGAGTCGGCTTCCGCGTCGGCGTATTGCGCATCGAGCATCCGGGATACCGCCTCATTTCCCGCATCGACAATACACTGCCTGAGCTCATCGGGATTAGCCGCGCCAGCGCATTTGCCGCCGAGCGCGCTATTCTCAATCACTTCAAGCGGGCAGCGCTTCGCGAGTTTTTCCGCGGCAAGCGCCTTTACTGCCTTGTCGATTTTCTTCGCCGCCTTCTCGTTCAGGCAATTTCCGAGCAGCGTCTTGCCGGTCATGGCGGCGGCGAGGCATTGTTTTTTCGCGTTATAGACGCTATTGGCATAGGTTTTAATCCGCTTTCTGATGTCGATGCGGCACCTGCCCGTCTCGTCCAGGGAGCGGGCAATGTTGGATGTTATATAACTGCGATTTTGATAGACATTGGTGTCAAATGAAAAGCTGTTCGCCTGGCAATTATCGAAAACCCCCGAAGATACGCCGGCGACGACCCGCTTGAAGCCCTGGTCAATGAACAACGGCCCGCCCGAATCGCCGAAACAAATATTCGAATCCGTTCCCTCCGAGTTCCCCAGATACTCCCAGCAAATATTCGCGGGTTGCGGTACGGGGGGCTCGGCATTTGCGTCCGCACAATTGGCGGTAACGATATTGCCCGTGCGTTTTACCCCAAAATCCTCGGCCGTCGCGGATGTCACCCCGAAACCGGCAATGATGCCGGGCGTACCGATAGGCGGCGTAACCGTACTGTTGATCGTCATCGGAGGAATACCCTGCACCGGCGCCGCCAACGTCAGCACCGCCACATCGGAAGCCACGCCGAATTTGAAGGAGGGATGCACACTGATCGCGGAAACCTGGTGAATGCCGCCGTTTTGCAGATAGACCTGCAAATCGGCCGCCGACCTCGTATCACAGGTCTGCAAAGAATTATTGGATAATGCTTCCGAATTCTTGCATACGCAATGCGCGGCGGTCAAAAAACTGCTGCAGCCTATCATCGTGCCCGAGCAGAGGCCCGCATAAGTCGGCGGCGACGCGCCAGGCCTGATCGATAACAGCAGCGCGCCGGTCGTAGGCTCATCCTGGGTCGTCGTACCATTGACGATCGCGGGCTGAGGCCCGCCGGCAAACACGGAAGCGGAAACCAGCCACAGGTAAGTGCAGAATGTGAGGTATTTATGCATAGCCTTTGTCCCCTATCGGGGGCTTCCAATGTCAATTGCCGGAACCCGATTGCAATAGGACATCTCAATCATCAGGAACAGCCGCATTGCCCCTTCAAGCTTAAGGGCCAATGCCGTTATTTAGGCGGGAGGCTAGTTAAGCCACCCGAGTTAGACAGGCTCATCATGAACGGCTGCGTCTAACGGCGGCCGTTAAGAGCAGGCTCCTTACGCTCGATCCGTCCTTCAGACAGCCATCCAGATTATAGCTTGATATTCAACGAATGCAGCTTGCGGTATAAATGCGTGCGTTCCATCCCGACGATCGAAGACAATTTGGCGACGCTGCCGCCGCTTCTTTCGAAATGATATTCCAGATAGGCTTTTTCGAATTGATCGCGCGCATCCTTCAGCGGCAGATTGAAAAAATCCGGCACTGACGAAGACACGGCGACGTCGTTGCTGACGGTGCCCAAGGCCGATTTGACTTCTTCCAGCTCGATGTCCTCGCCGACGCCGAGAATCATCAAGCGCTGCACCAGATTCTTCAACTCGCGCACATTGCCGCGCCAACTGTAGTTGCGCAAGAAATTCTGCGCCGCCATCGAAAACTTGCGGAACGGCAGGTTTTCATGCTTGACGAAATAATCGACATAATAGTTCAACAGGCTCGGCACGTCCTCGCTGTGCTCGCGCAGCGGCTGAATCATCAAAAAAACTTCGTTCAACAGATAGTACAAATCCTGGCGGAAGCGACCTGCCTTGACTTCCTCGTCCAAAGGAACCCGCGTCGAGGCGATCACCTTCACATCGACGCGCACCGCCTCGCTGCCGCCGACGCGCAGGAACGAGCTCGACTCCAGCGCGCTGAGCAGGCGCAATTGCGTTTCCTTGTCCATGCCGCCGATTTCGCCGAGAAACAGAGTGCCGCGGTGCGCGCGCTCCAGCAGACCCGGGTTGACCTTGCCGGGGCTCTCCTTGCCGAAAAATTCGACGGCCGAGTTTTCCGGCGCGATGCTGCCGACCGCCACATCGACAAACGGTCCGTTCCGGCGCGGGCTGTTGTGATGCAGATAACGCGCGAACAACTCCTTGCCGACACCGGCTTCCCCGGCCAGCAGCACCCGCGTGTCATGCTGCGCAAGACGCTTGATTTGATCCTTGATCCGGGCGATCGAGGCGCTTTTGCCAACCGGCTCGATGTCGGCGAACAATTGCTGCCTGAGCCCGGCATTTTCTTTTTGCAGATTGCTCGTTTCGAGCGCGCGTCCGACGATCAGCAACAATTTGGCCAGCGACAACGGCTTCTCGAGAAAATCGTAGGCGCCCAAACGCGTCGCCTCGACCGCCGTCTCGACCGAGCCGTGTCCCGACATCATCACGACCGGGCACAGCAGCGAATCCTCCGCGACCCACTCCTTCAACAGCGTGATGCCGTCGGTGTCCGGCATCCAGATATCGAGCAATATCAGGCTCGGGTTTTGCACCTTTTTCAATTCCCTGGCCGCCCCGGCGTTGTCCGCCATCGCGACTTCATAGCCTTCATCTGCGAGAATTTCGCCGACCAGGCTTCTGATTTCCGGTTCATCGTCAACGACGAGAATTCGAGGTTTGTTTGCGTTCATATCGGTGTGCTTGAAAGTTAAATTGCCGGCAGGTGGATGATGAAACCCGCGCCTTGTTTGCGCCGGGTATCGACCCAGATCGCGCCGCCATGCTCTTCGATGATTTTTTTGACGATCGCGAGCCCGAGTCCGGTGCCTTTGGCTTTAGTTGTAACATAGGGCTCGAAAATTTGCTCGATTTGTTCTTCCTTAATGCCGGGGCCATCATCAAAAAAACCGATTTCGATGAAATCGCTGTTGTTCTTTTGCATCCGGTGCATCGCGACTTCGATATGGCCGTGGCCCTCCGTGGCCTCCAGGGCATTCTTCAGCAGATTATGCAGCACTTGCCGAATGCTGACCGGATCGCCGTTGATCGAAAGCCGTTTTTTGTCCTGCTCGGCCTGTATCACGGCGCCCGACTTCAGCGCATAAAGCGCCAGCACCTCCTGGACCAGCGCATACAGATCGATGTTGACCCGCTGCTTCTTGGAGGTCTTCGCGTATTCGGAAAAATCATCGACCATTTCCTTCATCGCCTCGACCTGCTGCACGATCGTCCGGGTCGAGCGCTGCAGCATATCGGCATCGCCGTCTTCCAGCTTGGCGGACAGTTTAAGCTGCAAGCGTTCGGCCGACAATTGGATCGGCGTCAACGGATTTTTGATTTCATGGGCCAGGCGCCGGGCGACCTCGCCCCAGGCCGCATTTTTTTGCGCCTGAATCAGATCGGTCACGTCGTCGAACACGACCACCGCGCCGACCCGCGTGCCTTCGTGCGAGTACATCGGCGTGCCCCGACAGAGCAGCTCCTGACGGCCGTTCGGCCCCAAAAACGCAACCCGCTGCTGCCAGATGTCATCGGCCTGTTCGAGCAGGCGTTGAATCGATTTCAACGGTTCGGCCAATTCGCCATGATCCTGGGCCAGCGATAACAACGACTGACCGATGAACTGGCTCACGTGCACATGGAAAATCCGGAAAGCGGCCTGGTTCGCGGTGCGGATCTTATAGTTCGAATCGAAGCTGATCACGCCGGCGGTCAGGTTGGCCAAAATCGTCTCGAGATAGGCGCGCTGGTTTTCGACCTCGACGCCGGCGTGGCGAATCTCGTCGCGCGCCCTCGCGATGCGCTGGGTCATCGTATTGAACGATTCGACCAGAAATCCCAGATCGTCCTGCGCGGCAACCGGCAACTGCTGGTCGTAATGGCCCGAAGCGACCGCCTGCGTGCCTTTGACCAGTTCCTTGACCGGCGCGACGATCTTGCGAATGCTGATGAAAGCGACCCAGATCGCCGCGAGCAAGCTCATCAGCAGCACCAGCGACAAGGCCAGCGAAAAAGTCAGTTTCAACGAATCCCGAAGGAAATTCATTTCCTGGTAGCGCACGAACGCGAATTCGACCGAATCGGCCAGGTCGGCAATGCGCAACGGCACCGGAAACAGCGTCTGGATATACCAGGTCTCCAGGCCCTTGACCGTGACCATCGAACGGATCATCAATTCGTTCTCGCTGACCGGAGCCAGCGCGATGTAATCGCCGCTCTGCCGCAATTGCAGCCAGATTTGGTCATCGGGAATGCTCGGCAGAATATCCACCGGATTCACGCTGCTGGACGCAATGATGCGGCCCTGGCTCGAAAACAGCGTCATCTCGGAAGCCCCCAGTTGCGCGCGGAAATTGTCGATCTCATACGCGCTGAAACCTTCCGAACTGAGCTGGAGTTTTTCGGCCAGTTGCCGGGTCTGCATCAAGTGCCAATGCATCCGTTGGTCCAGGGACGCCTGGCTCAGTTCGAGCGCATCCTCCATCGCCCGGTCGATTTCGACATTGAACCAGCTGTCGATGCCCTGGTGCAGAAACTGCATCGAAAAATAAAACACGATCGCAGCGGGCGCCAGGGCCTGCAGCATGAACAACGACAACATGCGCGTGGTCAGCCGGGAGCCGGCCTCCCGTTTTTTGAGCTGGCGCGTCAGCGCATAGATATTCGCGACGACCAGTCCGAGCAACACGATCGAGCCGAGCGCATTGATCAGCAGCAGCCAGGAGTACATCGCGCTGAGCTCCGATGATTCCTGCGTTGCGGTGCTCATCAATTGCAGCGAAAACAGGATCAGCGCGAACAGGATCAGGATCGAAACGCTGACCGGCGGTTTTAGTTTTTCAGATTCCATATATACCAGCCGCTGGATAAGTACCACTGCGGATTCAGATAGGCCAGGGGACGTAAGGGCAAAGGCAGCAACTCGCGCTCAAACACGACGCGCACGCCTACCGCATAGCGCTGATCGTCGGCCAGCGCGGATTTGCCCAGCACCGGCACATAACGAATCGAAGAGAGGGCACCCATCGCGGCGCCCAGCGATGAAAAATTGCCGCCTTCGCCGCTGTCTTCATTGCGTACCCGGTAGACATTCAGCAAGGCCTGATACTGGATCTTGAAGCGCAGATGCTTTTCCGCGATCGTTTGATCCCACCAAAAATCACGCTGGCGCTTGATCTCGATATTGACCGCCCAGAACAAGGGGATGCCGTTTTTTAATGCATCGGTCGCTTTCGGGCTGAGCCGGTATTGAATCTCGGCGGACAGCACATACTCCTCGTCCTGCAAGGCCAGCTCGGCGTCCTTGACGATCGCGGCATAGTCGCCCGCGAACACCGGCGCCGACAGCAGCCAGCCCCAGATCAAGAACAGCAGCGCCGCCCTACGCCTTGCGGAGGCGCGCATAATAAAAACCGTCCATGGCCGCATCGCCGCTTAGGATTTGCCGCCCTGCGGCGCCGGCGACGCCCCATGCCGCGGCGATCGGCCATTCGCTGGCATCGGGATGTTCGGCCAGGAAATTCAGCACCTGCAGCTCGTTTTCTTCCTTCAATACCGAACAGGTCGCATACACTAACAGACCGCCCGGCGCCAACAGGCTCCAGGCGGAATGCAGGATCGCATGTTGCTGCGCCTTCAACGCGTCGATGTCCTCCGCGCGGCGCAGCAATTTGATATCGGGATGGCGGCGAATCACGCCGAGCGCCGAACACGGCGCATCGACCAGAATACGGTCGAAGTATTGGCCGTCCCACCAGCTTTGCGGCTCGGCGGCGTCGCCGACGATCGTTCTGGCCGGCAGCCGCAGGCGTTGCAGATTGTCCTCTACGCGGCGCATGCGCTCGCCGTCGACATCGACCGCGACCAGCTCCTTCAATTGCGCCTGCATTTCCAGGATGTGCGCGGTTTTACCGCCCGGCGCAGCGCAGAGGTCGAGCACCCGCTGTCCCGGCTGCACGTCGAGCAGGCCGGCCGCCAACTGGGCGGCGGCATCCTGAACCGAAACCAGGCCCTCGGCAAAACCCGGCAGCATCTCGACCGGCACCGGGTTGCCCAGAATCAGCGCAGAGGCGCAAAACGCATGCGGCTCGGCCGCAATGCCCTGTTCGGCCAGCAAATCGCGATAGTCGGCTCTGGAAATCCGCGCCAGATTGACGCGCAAGGTCAGCGGCGGCTGCAGGTTGTTGGCCTGCAGGCAGGCTTCGGCCTGTTCCGGCCAGTCGCGGCGGATTTTGTCGATCATCCATTCGGGATGGCTTAAACGCGCGCACGGGTGCTGGTCAGCCGCTTGCTCTAATGAGTCTTTTTCCCGGAGGTAGCGCCGCAGCAGCGCATTGATCAGTCCTTTCGCCCAAGGCTTGCGTCCTGCCGCGCCGACCGTTTCGGAGACCGCCGCATGCGTTTTGATGCGCATGAAGCCGAGCTGATAAAGTCCCACCAGAGTTAAGAGGCGGATGTGAATATCCTTCAGCGGCTTATCCACAAGCTGCGTCAGGATGAAATCGAGCCGGTGATAATGCCGGCAGACGCCGTAACACAGAGCCTGCACCCAGGCGCGGTCCTGTGCCGACTCGATGGCCTGCAAGGCCTGTTCTAGCGCCGCTGTCAGCGACTGGCCGTCCACCACGACCCGGGTCAGCACTTTGGCTGCAATCAATCGTAAATTCACGCTGCATCAACCCAGAGTCAAACCATCAATGTCGTGTGCATTCAAAAATGCCTGCGCCGGCATCCGCTTGCCGCCGGGCAATTGCACTTCGAGCAGCCTCAGCCAGCCATTGCCTGTCGCCACGTCCATCTGTTTGTGCGCGCAGCTAACCCGGCCGGGCTCGGCTGCCGCGTTTCCGGAAATCGGCTCTGCGCGCCAGATACGAAGCGCCTCGCCGCGATATAAGGTCTGCGCGACCGGCCAGGGGTTCAGTCCGCGTACCTGCTTGTCCAGCGCGTCCGCCGCTCGCGTCCAGTCGAGCGCCGCTTCGCTTTTTTCGAGTTTGGCCGCATAAGTCACCAGGGCTTCGTCCTGCGGCTCGACCTTGACCGTGCCGGACTCGACCTGGCGCAAGACTTTTTCGAGCCCCACCGGGCCCAAGGCGGCCAATTTGTCATGCAGATCGCCAGCGGTGTCCTCGCTTCCGATCCCGATGACTTCCTTATGCAGCATGTCGCCGGCGTCCAGCTTCAACACGATACGCATAATGGTGACGCCGGTTTCCGCATCGCCGGCCATCAGCGCGCGCTGAATCGGCGCGGCGCCGCGCCAGCGCGGCAACAGCGAGGCATGAACATTCAGGCAGCCGTATTTCGGTACATCCAGCACCGCCTGCGGCAGGATCATGCCGAAGGCGACGACCACCATCAAATCCGGCTCAAAAGCCGCAAGCTGAGCGATCGCGTCGGCCGATTTCAGCGACTCGGGCTGCAGCACCGGAATGCCCGCGGCCAATGCGGTTTCCTTGACCGGGCTCGGCTGCAGTTTGCGGCCACGTCCCGCGGGCCGGTCGGGTTGCGTATACACGGCGCAAATCTCGTGCCCGGAAGCCAGCAGCATCTCCAGGGTTGGCACCGCAAATTCGGGCGTGCCGGCAAATAGGATCCTCATGCTTTACTGGTTTCCATTCTATGTATTTTTTCGAGTTTTGTCTTGATGCGCTGGCGCTTCAACGGCGACAGATAATCGACGAACAATTTGCCGTCCAGGTGGTCCATTTCATGCTGCACGCAGACCGCCAGCAAATCTCTCGCCTCCAGTTCAAAAGGCTGGCCGTCGCGGTTCAACGCCTTGACCCGGATATGCTCGGCTCGCTTGACCTTTTCGAAAAATCCGGGCACCGACAGGCAGCCTTCCTCGGATTCCTCGACGCCGTCCTTCTCGATGATCTCGGGATTGATCAGGCAAATCGGCGCGTCTTTTTCCTCGCTGACATCCATCACGATGACCCGCTTGTGCACGTTCACCTGGGTCGCGGCCAGACCCACGCCGCGCGATTCGTACATCGTTTCGAGCATATCATCGACCAGTTTTCGAATCGAACCATCGACCGCCTGCACTTTTTCGGCTTTTTTGCGTAACCTCTCATCCGGAAATTCCAGAATGGTTAAAATACTCAACGAACTCTCCACACTTGATAAGTAGTCAATACTGGAATTCTATATGAATTCATCTAAACTTTAAAATCAGACAGTTTAAAAACACCCGGCAGGTTTTATTTATGGCTTTTCGAACGATTCTCGGATTCATAGTTCCATTGTTGTGTTCCTCCACGCTTCTGGCCGACGAAATCAGCTTAAATCCGTCCCATCCAGAACGCTATACGATCGTCCAGGGCGACACGCTGTGGGACATTTCCGGCAAGTTTCTGAAGAATCCGGGGCAATGGCCGCGTTTGTGGAGCTACAACAATCAGATCAAAAATCCGCATCTGATTTATCCCGGCGACACGGTCTATTTCTCGATGGTGAACGGCCAGCCGCGGCTGAGTTTTTCCCCGACCGAAGCCGCGGCCGTTTCCCCCTCCTCAGGACCCTGCGTGCTCAGCGATGAAGACATCAAAAACGGACGCACCAATTTTGCGCTATCAGCCGAGGGTAAATTGCGGCCCTGCATACGCGAGTCCGTCTCGGCAAAAGCGATTCAATTGATTCCGGCCGATGCGATTCAGAAATACCTGTCTCTGCCGCGCATACTCGGCCAAAACGAATTGAGTACCGCACCTTATATAGTGGATCTGGCCGGGGAGCATTTGATTGCCGGCACCGGCGACAAGGTTTATGTGCGCTCGATCGATCAGCCCGAGAGCCTGACTTATTCGGTTTACCGCGAAGGCGATACCCTGGTGAACCCGGAAACCCAGGAAGTGTTGGGTTACGAAGCGAAATATATCGCCGATCTGACCTTGCAGGAAGCCGGCGATCCGGCGACGCTGACGATCACGAAGACGAACGGCGAGATCCGCATCGGCGACCGGATTTTGCCGACCAACGAGCAGGAAGTGGTGTTGAATTATTTTCCGATGCCGCCCGAGGAAAGCATCAAGGGCAATATTATCGGCGTACATGATGGCGTTACGCAAATCGGCAGGTATAATGTCGTTGTGATCGACAAAGGCACCTCCGACGGACTGAAAACCGGCCATGAGCTGGACATCTACCAGCGCGGCAAAATCGCTCGCGACCCTTACAGTCCGGTCAAGAATGACGAAGTGCAAATGCCCGACGAATATGCCGGCAAGCTGATGATATTTCGGCCGTTCGAGCGGGTCAGTTACGCGCTGGTCATGCAGGCGCGAAAAGATATTCATGTCCTAGACAAAGTTCAAACCCCTGAGTAGTCCTACGCCAAACACCTCCTGCGATCTTTCATATTGGCTTGCGCTATTGCGCGCGCCGGGAGTCGGCAGCAGAACCTTTTTGAGTCTGCTGGAAACGCACGCCCCGGCGCAATTGTTTTCCGAATCCTCCTCCACTCTGGCCTCCCTGGGCCTGAAACCCGCCGCGATCGAAGCGATCAGAAACCCCGACTGGCAATTGATCGAGAGCGATCTGTCCTGGTCCAGGCAGCCCGATCAACACATCCTCACGCTTGACGATCCTCTCTATCCCGAGCAACTCAAGCAAATTGCCGATCCGCCGCCGCTGCTGTTCGTGCGCGGCGCTGTGGATTTACTGTCCAGGCCGCAAATCGCGATCGTCGGCAGCCGGAATCCTTCCGCGCTCGGCAGTGAAACCGCATTTGAATTCGCCAAGGCGCTGAGCGCGCACGGCTTCGTGATTTCCAGCGGCCTCGCCCTCGGTATCGATGCGGCCGGCCATGAAGGCGCCCTGCACGGGCAGGGACTGACCATTGCGGTGGTCGGCACCGGGCCTGACCGCATTTATCCGGCCAAGAACAAAAATTTGGCCAGCCAAATCATCAAGCAGGGCGCGATCGTGACCGAACTGCCGCCGGGCACGCCAGCCTTGGCGCATCACTTTCCGCGCCGCAACCGGATCATCAGCGGCCTGTGCCAGGGCCTGCTGGTCGTTGAGGCCGCCAAGGACAGCGGCTCGCTGATCACCGCGCGTCAGGCGCTGGAGCAAAACCGCGAAGTGTTTGCGATTCCGGGATCGATCCATAACCCCTTGGCGCGCGGCTGCAATGCACTGATCCGCGAAGGCGCCAAACTTGTCGAAACCGTGCAAGATATTATCGAGGAATTACATCAATACTATCAACAAGATAGAAAATGCACACCAATACCGGAACAATCAATGCTTGACCTGGAGCAACAAACATTATTGAATCTTGTCATGTATGACCCCACATCTATCGACGATCTGGTCGAAAAAACCGGTAAATCGGTCGAAATGATAGCCTCGATGCTGCTGATTCTGGAACTTAACGGTTACATTTCGGCGGTGGCGGGCGGCTGTTATACCCGAATTAAATAATCTCTGGCGAGCGCTATGAAAGAAAATATTTTTGATGTTCTGATGTACCTGTTCGAAAACTATATGGAGGGTGAAATCGAAATCCTGCCAGATAGCGATGTGATCAGAACCGAATTGCTGGAAGCCGGCTTCGAGCAGCTCGAAGTCAGCAAGGCGTTCGACTGGCTGGAGTCGTTGAGTTTGCAGCGGGCGATTGCGCCGACCGTCGCGCCTGCGTTCCGCATATTCTGCGCCGAGGAACAAGCCAAGCTGAGCACCGAATGCCTTGGCCTGATCCTGTTTTTGGAACAAAAAGGCATCCTGAGTTCGGCGAATCGCGAGATCGTGATCGACCGGGCAATGGCGCTCGAAAACGAAGAAATTTCGGTCGAAAAACTCAAATGGATTGTGCTGATGGTGTTGCTCAGCCAGCCCGATCAGGAAATCGCGTTCTCCCGCATGGAAGATTACGTTTACGATCTGATCCCAACCTATTTGCATTGATCATCGCCGCAGAAGACACGAGGTTCAGATTGCAGAAAAGCACGCCATTTGAACTTAATTCCTGTACATTGTCCCCTGCACCGTGAAACCTTTTAAGGATAAATGAGCAAAAATCTCGTCATCGTAGAATCTCCCGCCAAAGCCAAAACCATCGAAAAATATCTGGGTAAGGATTTTACGGTATTGGCTTCCTATGGCCATGTCCGCGATTTGATTCCGAAGGAAGGCGCGGTCGATCCCGATAATCATTTCGCGATGAAATATGAGGTGATCGAGCGCAATTTGCGCCACGTGCAGGCGATCGGCAAGGCACTCAAAGACGCCGACGCGCTGTATCTCGCGACCGACCCCGACCGCGAGGGTGAAGCGATTTCCTGGCATCTCTATGAGCTGTTAAACGAAAAAAAAGCGCTGAAAAACAAAACGGTGCACCGGGTCGTCTTTCATGAAATCACCAAGAAAGCGGTGACCGAGGCGATCGCGCATCCGGCCGAACTGGCGACGAATCTGATCAATGCGCAACAGGCGCGCCGGGCGCTCGATTATCTGGTCGGCTTCAAACTGTCGCCGTTGCTGTGGAAAAAGATCCGCCGCGGCCTGTCCGCCGGCCGCGTGCAGAGCCCCGCGCTGCGCATGATCGTCGAGCGCGAGCTCGAAATCGAAGCCTTCAAGAGCCGAGAATACTGGACGATCGATGCGCAGTTGACCGCCGACGAGCAAACCTTCAAGGCCAAGCTGACCCATTTGGCCGGCGCAAAACTGAATCAATTCAGCATCACCGACCAAGCCGCGGCGGAACAAGCCAGACAATCGTTATTGGCGGCGGCGGACGGCCGCCTGATCGTCACCAAGCTCGAAAAGAAGCAGCAGAAACGCAATCCCGCGCCGCCGTTTACGACCTCAACCCTGCAGCAGGAAGCGGCGCGCAAGCTCGGCTTTACAACCAAGCGCACGATGATGGTCGCCCAGCAATTGTACGAAGGCATCGACATCGGCGGCGAAACGGCCGGCCTGATCACCTATATGCGTACCGATTCGGTCAATCTGTCCATCGAGGCGGTTGCCGAGATGCGCGAGATGATCGCCGAAAATTATGGCCCCGGCAACGTGCCGAAAGAACCGCGCGTATTCAAGACCAAGTCAAAAAACGCGCAGGAAGCCCATGAAGCGATTCGGCCGACTTATCCACGCTATCTGCCCGCCCAGCTCAAAAGTCATCTCAGCGACGAGCAATTCAAGCTTTACGACCTGATCTGGAAGCGCACGATCGCCTGCCAGATGATTCAGGCGACGATTAACATGATCGCGGTCGATCTGGGCTGCGGCGAAGAAGGCCAACACGCGTTCAGGGCGACCGGCTCGACGATCGCCTCGCCCGGCTTCATGGCGGTTTATCTGGAAGGCAAGGACGACACCAGCGACAGCGACGACAAGGAAAGCTTCCTGCCGCCGCTCGAAGAGGGCCGCCCGGTGCCGCTGAACGACATCGTCAACGCGCAGCATTTCACCGAGCCGCCGCCGCGTTTTGGCGAAGCGAGCCTGGTCAAGACGCTCGAAGAACACGGCATCGGCCGGCCTTCGACCTATGCCTCGATCATCTCGACCTTGCAGAATCGCGATTATGTGACGCTCGAAAACAAGCGCTTTCATCCGACCGATGTCGGCCGCATCGTGAACAAGTTTTTGACCGAGCATTTCACGAAGTATGTCGATTACGACTTTACCGCGAAGCTCGAAGACGACCTCGATGCGGTGTCGCGCGGAGAGAAAGACTGGATTCCGTTGATGAGCGAATTCTGGAAGCCGTTCAACACGCTGATCCAGGAAAAAGACGAAAACGTACAGCGCAAGGACGTGACCCAGGAGGCGCTCGATGAAAACTGCCCGGACTGCGGCAGCCCCCTGTCGATTCGTCTGGGCCGCAACGGCCGCTTCATCGGCTGCACCAATTATCCGGGCTGTTCCTATACCCGCAACCTGAACGAAGACCAAAACGAAGCGGTAGAGCCGGAGGTGGTCGAGGGCCGGGTTTGCCCGAAATGCGAATCGCCGCTGGTCTTGAAGTCAGGCCGCTACGGTAAGTTCATCGGCTGCAGCGCCTATCCGAAATGCCGCCATATCGAACCGTTGGAAAAGCCGCTCGATACCGGCGTCGAATGCCCGAAGTGCAAAAAAGGCAGCATTCTGAAACGCAAGTCGCGCAACAACAAGATTTTTTATTCTTGCTCCGAATATCCGAAATGCGACTATGCGCTCTGGAATGCGCCGCTGAAGGAAAGCTGCCCGGAATGTCATTGGCCGGTCCTGACCGTGAAGGAAACCAAGCGGCGCGGTGTCGAAAAGGTCTGTCCGCAAAAGGAGTGCAGCTATGCGACGCCTTATGAAGGCGATCCTGCCGACGTCGAAGGACCGAAATAGGCGCGCGCCTAATCAGCCGGGCTCATGCCCGATCACTCTGCCGACCCATGCCGAACATCATCATTTATACGACCAAAATCTGCCCTTACTGCGTCATGGCGAAACGCCTGCTCGACCGAAAAGGCGTCAGCTACACCGAAATCAATGTCGATGCGCAACCCGGTTTGCGTGAGGAAATGATGGGCAAAAGCAACAGGCGCACGGTGCCGCAAATCTTTATCGACGACCGTCATATCGGCGGTTTTGATGATTTGTATGCGCTGGATCAACAACACCAGCTGGATCCGTTATTGACCGATTGAGCTACCGTTAGCGGCAAGCGCGTTACGGGGCGGCTTCCGCCGCCCCAGGGGACGGTTAGGCTTAAAAGCCTAATTCGGCCTCGTCGAGATCATCAAACTGCTCTCTCAAACGCTTTTTTTCCCAATAAATTTCGATCTTTCGCCGCGCATCGCGTTTGATTGTATCGCTTTCGCTCGCATCGAGAGACGAAAATTCGACATCGTCGAAACCATCCTCATCATGATCGATTTGACTCATCGGTTCGTCGGGTTTGTTCGCCAGCTTTGCGGAAGTTCTTGCCATGGTTACACTCTTCAAAAACATTGATGCTTGCCGGGGCTTTACCGGAAAGATCGGAAATAAATTTAATTAACAGATTCGGCATCAGGACGCGAGTCCTCTCAAACAGCCAAGCCAAACGGTTTTAACGATAATGGCGACGGCTTCGCCGAATTTCAACCGCGCCGAAAGCTATTCTTGGTTTAAATGACCGGTTCAAAGACGCTAAAAGTCTTTGCGTATCAGGAAGGTTATTGATTACAGCCCATCGCAATAATTGATGCGACCGTTAGAATAGGAACTCGGTTAACATGATGCTTCGCCTCACCGATAAAATGCCGATCACCCTAAAATGACCAGGAAAACCTTGAAAAGTTCTCCTTATCCTTTGCTCTCGCACAAAGAGCAAAAACAGGATGGGCGAGGCGATCGCCTCGCCCATCCTGTCGCCTAACCTTGCAAAACCGGATTACGGCTTCTCGAGCAAATAATCCAGCCACAGATTGGACAGCTTTTCCTGCACCGTATTCTGGCGCAGGCGCGCATTCAGATGCGGGAAATCGACCTTGTCCAGATCCTGATCCTGATTGTAGCAGGAATACACGAAATATTCCTTGCCGGATTCCGCGTCGACATGCTTGCACAAGCATTGCGCGCAGATGCCTTTCATCATGCACTGCATCGGCGAGTTGATCGAACCGATCGCATGCTGCACCTTGCTCAGATAAGGCTTCAACACATTGAAACGCGCATCTTTGACCGCGGCCATCATCCGGTCCGAGCCGATCACGATCAGATGGTCGACATCCGACAGCGAGATCGGCTGCTCGCCTAAATTGCCTTGCGCATAAGCGACCATGCATTCGAGGATGTTGCCGACGAAAGTCTTGTCCTGCGGCCGCGTCGGCGAGAACGCTTCGGCGCCCGGCGTGTTGTCGACCGACCAGATGATCACATCCGATGCGGCTTCGATGTCTTCGACCTTGAAAATATCCTGCCGGTATTTGTAACCGGCAAAATAGATCACCTTGTTGCCGGCATTGCGCAGCGCCTTGCCGATCGAAAACAAGACCGCATTGCCGAGGCCGCCGCCGATCAACAGCACGGTCTGTCCGGTCGGGATCTCTGTCGGAGTGCCGGTCACGCCCATCAGGATCAACGGATCGCCGACCTTCCAGGTCGCGCACAGGCGCGAGGACGACCCCATCTCGAGCGCGATCAGCGAAATCGTGCCGTTCTCCTTGTCGACCTCGGCGCCGGTCAGCGCCAAGCCCTCCGCAGCCAGCACGGTGCCATGCTTGACCGGCGCATAGGCTTCGAAGTTTTGCAGCCGGTAGAATTGGCCCGGTTCGAATTTATCCGCCGCCATCGGCGCTTTCACGATCACTTCGATGATCGTCGGCGTCAGGCGGTTGATCGCGACGATCGTCGCGCTAAAGGCTTCGTCCAGCGAACCGAAAAATTGCTTTAATTCGGCGTTTCGCTGAGTCTGCAAGGCAGGATCCAGCCCCGCCAGTTCCTTTTCGAACAATTTGGCGATATACGGATAGCCGTTTTTCGCGCTCGCCATCGCCTTGACCACGTTACCCGCGTAAACCGGATGGTTGTCGCCGTAGAAGCTGATGAATTTGCCGTCCTGTTGATACGAGGTCAACGGCGCCGGCAAGCCGAGTTTCGGCGCAGCTTCATCGTGCATCGGCACCAATTCCAGATTGCCGTCAAGCCATTCCGGCTGATAGCGCTGGAAGAACCATTTGTCCATCACGAAGGTGTCCGGATACTCGCTCTGATAGATCGTGTTCGGCGAGGTGCCGGCCGCGACATACAGGTTGCGCAACGGCACGGTCACCCTCTGCTTCTTGACCCAGCGGCCGTCTTCGCATTCGAGTTTTTCGAACTCGACCGCGCGTAAATGGCCGTATTCGTCAGGAATCGCGCCGACCGGGCTCATGCCTTCGGCGAGCGCAATGCCTTCTTCGAGCGCTTCGGAGATTTCCTCGTGGTTTTGCCGGTAAGCCGGCGCATCCTTCATGCCTTTGCGGTAGAACAGCGTCACGCCGCCCCAGCCTTCGACCAGCGGCTGGAAGTTCGGCTTCTCGCCTGCGGCTTTGGCGCGCTCGCGTTCGGCGCGAATCGCGCGGCCGTGGCCCAGGAACTCGTCCAGAATGATCGTTTCTTCCTTATCGTAGCGTTTACGGACCGTTTCTTCGCCGTAGGTAGCCGCCAGCGTCTCGTAGCGGCCGAGCAGTTTTTCTACCTGCACCGGATAATACGCCATCAATTCGGTCGCGGTATCGATCGCGGTCAGACCGCCGCCGATCACGCCGGCCGGCAGGCGCACCTGCAGATTCGCCAGCGACGACGACTTCGCCGCGCCGGTCAACTGCAGCGCCATCAGGAAGTCGGACGCCTTGCGGATGCCGCGCATCAGATTGTTCTTCAGGTCGATGATCGTCGGCTTGCCGGCGCCGGAGGCGATACAGATATGGTCGAAGCCCATCTTCCAGGCATCCTCGATCGTGATCGTGCCGCCGAAACGGACGCCGCCGTAAGCGCGGAACGCGTTCCGGCGCAGCAGGGTCAGATAGATCACCTTCAGGAAATTCTTGTCCCAGCGCACCGTGATGCCGTATTCGGCGACGCCGCCGAAACCGGCCAGGATACGCTTGTCGAGATCTTCATATAGCTCCCGGAAGTCGGCAATCGGCTGAGGCAGCGCGTCGCCGCCGCCGGTCAATGCGGCCGGCAGCGGCTCCAATTTCAAACCGTCGATGCCGACCACGCCGAAACCTTCGTTCAGCAAATAATGGCTCATCGTATAACCGGCAGGGCCGAGGCCGACAACCAGCACGTTCTTGCCGTTGTAAGGCTGCATGACCGAACGCTTCACGTTCAACGGATTCCAGCGCGTCAACAGGCTGTAGATCTCGAAGCCGTAAGGCATGAACAGCACATCGGTCAGCACGTTCGTTTCGATCTGCGGAATGTTGACCGGATCGGTCTTTTGATAGATACAGCCCTTCATGCAGTCGTTGCAAATCCGGTGACCGGTGCCTGGGCACATCGGATTGTCGACGATGATGATCGCGAGCGCGCCGATGTTGTCGCCGCCGCGCTTGACCAGGTGCATCTCGGAAATCTTCTCTTCGAGCGGGCAGCCGGTCGTGGTGACGCCCAATGGATCGACCTTGAAGGTATTGGTCTTCTTGTTGCGCATGCCTTTCGAGCAGGAATCGGTGTCGCGCTCGTGGCAATAGATGCAGTGATCGACCTCGGACAGGGTCTGGCGCTCATTGAAGCGCGGGTCGGTCAGCTTGAAGCCGTCGCGGCGGCGGCGATGCGCCAGCTCGCCCATCCAGACCGAAAATTCGCCCTTGTCGACCACGTCATGTTCGACCAGATTCTCGAAATCGCGTTTATCCGGAAACTGGAAGCTGAGCCAATGCTCGGCGATCTCGGGATCATGCTGCGCGATATAAGCCCAACGCTGCGCCAAATCCATCAGGCCGTCGATAAAGCCGGCCGCATCGGTAGCCGCAATGATGTCCGCAAATGCCTGCGCGGCTTCGGCATGCGCGGCAAGTTTCGCGCGCAGCTGCTCGGCCGCCGCGTCCGCAGCCGGATAAGTGCCTTCCTTGCCTTTCGCAACCGCTTTGAAGTGGCTCGACAGGCTGCCGATCACCGCGCCGGCGCGCGCGACCCGGCGCTCGGCGTCGTTGTCGCCGGCCGCCTCGGGGAAGGCCGCCTGGATCAACAGCTCAAAACGGTTTTTAATGCCGTCGACATCCCAATCCGCAATCGCCTGATTCTTGAAAACCAGGTTCAGCTTCGCAACGACTTCATTCTTGTAAGTAAAAACGGTCTCGAATTCTTCCTTGATCTTTCTCGCTTGCTCTTGATGCGCGCCTTCGATGCCAAACAGTTTGGCGACGAATTGGCCGACATAGGGCCCCATCTTGACCAGCAAATCCGAAATCGCTTCGACCGCCATGCCTTCGCCCTGACATTGCCGATACGCGGCAAATTGAGCGAACAACTCCGCATCATGGCGTTTTACCGAAGCATCGAACACTTCCAGCAAATCGTTCAGTCGCAGGGCGTCGTATAAATCAGGATAAGTAAAGCCGGGAATTCCAAGCGTAAAGTCGTTTTGATCCATAGTCACTTAGGGTTGATTAGCTCAAGACAGTCCAAACGGTGCGAAAAATCGCCTGCGTAAGTCCTTATGAGGATTGCAAAGGAGTCGGTTTAACCGAGCATTATATGAATTTTTTATTGACTTTTCCACAAAAACCGAATAATTCTTCCTGAAGCCCTGCAAATGCGCAAGGTTTTACGCCCGCACCGGCGCTTATCGCAGGCAAGCCTTTGCCGGTCTTGCAAAAATCGACCGAAACCGTTGATTGCAAAAAAGCTATCGCACTTATCCACAGTTTTTGTGGATAACTCTGTGGGTAAGCTGAAAATAACCGCCCGCACTTGGCGTCCGCCATGGAGCCCTGTCAGATTGCGCCGGAATTGTTCAGCAGGTTTAGAATCAGAATTTTATAATTTAATATCAACAAGATATAAAAAAATTCCTGGCCGCATGTGAGCAAGCGCACAGACAAATCAGCGCCTGACAGGAGACAGGAACAACCTCAGCGCACGGTTTTGCATCCTGTGGAAAAATCAACCGTAAAATCCGGCGCGCTCGCTCAAGCCTTCGCGGCGATATCAAAACCGCTGTCACAATAGGGCCTATCGCCACGCAAATCGCTGAAAGTGCAATGCAAACAACCCCATTGTGTTATACAATGGGCGATTTCGAAACGACCCGCCGGGCAACCGGCAGCACTTAAGTAGATCAGCTATGCGATGTCCGTTTTGCGCGGCGCAGGATACGCGCGTTCTGGATTCCAGATTAACGAATGAAGGCGACCAGGTTCGCCGCCGCCGCGAATGCACGGTATGCAAGGAACGCTTCACGACCTTCGAAGTGGCCGAGCTGACCCTGCCGCGCGTGGTCAAGCGCGACGGCAGCCGCGAGCACTTCGACGAAAAGAAGCTGCGCTCCGGCATGCTGAAGGCGCTCGAAAAACGCCCGGTCAGCGGCGACGACATCGAAATGGCGCTGAACCGGCTCAAAAAGGAGCTGATGAGCTCCGGCGACCGCGAGATCTCCGCCCAGCAGCTCGGCGAAAAAGTCATGCACGAACTCAGCCATCTCGATCACGTCGCCTATGTCCGCTTTGCCTCGGTTTATCGCAGCTTTCAGGATGTCAGCGAATTCACCGACATGATCAAGCATCTGCAAAAAAAATAGATGGCTTCCGCAAGCGACCGGGATTATCGCTACATGGCCAGGGCGCTGCAACTGGCCCGCAACGGCCTCTATACCACGCATCCGAATCCGCGCGTCGGCTGCGTACTGGTTCGCGATGACCACATCATCGGCGAAGGCTGGCACGTCAAGGCCGGCGACGATCATGCCGAAATCGCGGCGCTCAAGCATGCCGAAAACGCTCAGGGCGCGACCGCTTATGTCACGCTGGAGCCGTGCAGCCATCACGGCAGGACGCCGCCCTGTGCCGATGCTTTGGTCAAGGCCGGCGTCAGCAAGGTCGTGGCGGCGATGCAGGACCCGAATCCCTTGGTGGCCGGCAACGGCCTGAAAAGGCTTCGGGAAGCCGGCATCGAAACCGTTTGCGGCGTATTGAAAGACGATGCGCGCCGCCTGAATCGCGGCTTCATCCAACGGATGACCCTGGGCCAACCCTTTGTGCGCAGCAAGCTCGCGATGAGCCTGGACGGACGCACCGCGCTCGCTTCCGGCGAGAGCCAATGGATCACATCACACGCGGCCCGGCAGGATGTGCATCGGCTACGCGCGCAAAGCTCCGCGATTCTGACCGGCATCGACACCGTGCTGGCCGACGATCCGGCGCTGACCGCGCGCATCGACGCAGACGTTCTGCAGCCGCTCAGGATCGTGCTGGATTCGCAGCTGCGGATGCCGGCAGGCGCGCAACTGGCGAAACTGCCGGGGCGCAGTCTGATTTTGACATGCAGCGAAGATCGGCACAAAATTGCCGCATTGGAGAACGCCGGCTTTGAAATTCATCAGCTGGGCGCCAAAAACGGCCGGATCGATTTGCAGGCGCTGATGCCGTTTTTGGCCGGCCTGCAAATCAACGACTTGTTCGTCGAAGCGGGCCCGACCCTGAACGGCGCCTTGCTGGCCGAGAAGCGGGTCGATGAATGGATTGTCTATATGGCACCCTGCGTATTGGGCGACCGGGGACGCGGTTTGTTTAATCTGAACATCGAAACGATGGCCGATAAGAAAACCTTGAAGCTGACCGACGTCAGACAGGTCGGGCCGGATCTGAAATTGACCTACACCGTTTTTTAAATAAACACTCGCTTATTCCATGTTCACAGGCATCATCTTGGCAGTCGGCAAAATCACCGCGATCGAGCAACAGGCCGGCGATTGCCGCCTGACCATCGACACCGGCAAGCTTTCGCTGCAAGACGCCGCGCTCGGCGACAGCATCGCGGTAAACGGCGTCTGTCTGACCGCGATCGCGCTCGGACCGCATTCGTTTTCGGCCGACGTCTCGAACGAAACCCTGTCCCGCACCAGCCTGAAAACCGCCACGGTCGGCTCGCCGGTCAATCTCGAACTGGCGTTGACGCCTCAGGCGCGGCTCGGCGGTCATATCGTCAGCGGCCATGTCGACGGCCTCGCGACGGTCATCGACAAAAAACCGGATGCGCGCTCGGTGCGCTTCAAGTTCAAGGCGCCGGACCATTTGGCCAAATACATCGCCGAAAAAGGCTCGGTCTGCCTCGACGGGATCAGCCTGACCGTCAATGAAGTCGACGGCAACGTTTTCGGCGTCAACATCGTGCCGCATACACTGAAGGAAACCACGCTCGGTTTTGCAGGCCCCGGAACCCTCGTGAATCTCGAGGTCGACCTTCTGGCCCGCTACCTGGAACGGCTGATGCTCGGCCAAAAAGCCGAGCCGGAACAAAAAGTCACCCTCGACCTCCTACAACGCAGCGGTTTTTTAGGCTGAAACGCTCACAGAATCCTATGAATACGATCGAAGAAATCATCGAAGACTTACGCCAGGGCAAGATGGTCATCATCATGGATGACGAGGACCGCGAGAACGAAGGCGACCTGGTCATGGCAGCCGCGTTTACCCGCCCCGAGGACATCAACTTCATGGCGCGCTACGGCCGCGGCCTGATCTGCCTGACGCTGACCAGCGAGCGTTGCCAGAAGTTGCGCCTGCCGTTGATGACCAATGAAAACAAAACCGCGCATTCGACCAACTTCACCGTGTCGATCGAAGCCGCGACCGGCGTCACGACCGGCATCTCGGCCGCCGACAGGGCGCGCACGGTCCAATGCGCGGTCGCGCCGGAGGCGAAACCGGACGACCTGATTCAGCCCGGCCACATCTTTCCATTGATGGCCAAATCGGGCGGCGTCTTGAACCGGGCCGGCCATACCGAAGCCGGCTGCGATCTGGCGCGCCTGGCCGGCGTAGAACCTGCCGCGGTGATCGTCGAAATCCTGAACGACGACGGCACGATGGCCCGCCGTCCCGATCTCGAAAAATTCGCCGCCGAGCACAACCTGAAGATCGGCACGATCTCCGATCTGATCCACTACCGTATTCAGCACGAAAACACGCTCGAACGGATCAGCGAATGCCAGCTGCCGACCGAGTTCGGCGATTTCAGGCTTTATGCCTACCAGGACCGCAACGACAACAACCTGCATCTGGCGCTGGTGATGGGCAATGTATCCGGCGACGAACCGGTACTGGTCAGGGTGCATGCGCGCAATCTGCTCGACGACCTGTTCGCGTCCAAACGCAACGCCAGCAGCTGCTCGATACGCGCGGCGATGCAGAAAATCGCCGAAGCAGGGCGCGGCGTGCTGGTCGTGATCCGGCGCCGCGAAGACAGCAAAGCGCTGGTCGAACTGATCCATCGCTATCAATTGCAGGACAACGGCATCCACGTCAACGACGACGAATTCGAGGCGCCCGACTGGCGCATGACCGGCACCGGCGCGCGCATCCTGGCCGATCTGGGCGTACACAAATTGAAAGTCCTGGGCGCGCAGAAAAAATATGTCGGCCTGTCGGGCTTTGATTTGGAGGTTTCCGAACACGTCGGCAGCGGACCTGCGAACGAGGCCTCTTAGCCTCACTTTCTTAAACCCTGAGCGAGCAGGGCTTTTTTAAACAGACGTATTCTCGCGACGAGCTTACGCACGCATGGCCTCTGTCTGCCGGCGTATTTCACTTTAACAGTGCGGATTTTCTATGAGCATTACCACGTTTGAAGGCAATTTTTCGGCGGAGGGCGGCAAATTTTGCATCATCGCCTCCCGTTTCAACAGCTTTATCGTCGAGCAACTCGAAGCCGGCGCGATCGATACCCTGGTTCGCCATGGCGCGAATAAAGCGGACATCCATCTGGTCAAGGCGCCCGGCGCCTTCGAATTGCCTTTGGTCGCGCAGCGCGTCGCCGCTTCGCAAAAATATCACGCGATCATCGCGATCGGCGCGGTGATTCGCGGCGGCACCCCGCATTTCGAATATGTCGCGGGCGAATGCGTGAAGGGCCTCGCCGGCGTTTCGTTGCAATACAACGTACCGGTCAGTTTCGGCGTCTTGACCGTCGACACGATCGAACAGGCGATCGAGCGCGCCGGCACCAAGGCCGGCAACAAGGGCGCCGAAGCGGCCCTGTCCGCGATCGAAATGGTCAGCCTGTTCAACCGGCTGGACAACTGATGAGTCAGGCCCGCACCAATGCCCGCCAAGCCGCTGTCCAGGCTTTGTACCAATGGCAAATGAGCGGACACAATCTCGGCGAAATCGAACGCCAGTTTCTCGAAGACGGTCGTCTGAAAGATGCGCAGAAAAGCTATTTCAACGAGTTACTGTTCGGCATTCCGAAAAACCTGGATACGATAGACCAGCTGTTGGCCGAATTCGTCGACCGCCCGATCGACAAGATCGATCCGGTCGAACGGGCGATATTGCGGATCGGCGTTTACGAACTGGAACACCGCCCCGACATGCCGTACCGGGTGATCCTGAACGAAGGCATCAATCTGGCCAAATGTTTCGGCGCCGACGGCAGCCATAAATATGTGAACGGCATTCTCGACAAAGTCGCACAGAAGAAGCGCGCCGCGGAAATCAAAAAGAAGTAAGGATTACTGCCGCAACCACCCTATCCGAAGCATTCTAAAAACCAGAGGACGGAGCAACATGCCCCGTCCGGCGGACTTTCCGCTTACACCTTAGTTCTTGATTTATGCCCCTCTCCGAATTCTCGCTGATCCGACGCTTTTTTACCGAGCAAAAAATCAGCAACCCGAGCACCCGGCTCAGTATCGGCGACGATTGCGCCTTGCTCTCGATTCCCGAAGGCTGCGAACTCGCGATCACCGCCGACACGATGGTCGAAAACGTGCATTTCTTTGCCGGCACCGATCCGAAGCAGCTGGGCCATAAATTGCTGGCGGTGAACCTCAGCGATCTGGCCGCGATGGGCGCGAAACCCTTGTCGGTGACGCTGGCCCTGACCCTGCCCAGAGTCGACGAAGCTTGGCTGAGCGCTTTCGCGGACGGTTTTCTGGCGCTCGCGACCCGTCACTCGGTCGATCTGATCGGCGGCGACACCACCTCGGGCCCCTTGACGCTGACCGTACAGGCGATGGGCCTGGTGCCGAAAGGCCAGGCCTTGAAGCGCTCCACCGCCCGGCCCGGCGACCTGATCTATGTCACCGGCAACTTGGGCGATGCCGGCCTCGGCTTGAAAATCCGTCAAGGCTACCTCTGCGATCGGCCGGAGAAGGCCTTGCGGCGTTTTGATCAGCCGGAACCCCGGTGTAGCGAAGGCCTGGCCTTGCGCGGCATCGCCAATGCCTGCATCGACATCTCGGACGGACTGGCCGGCGACCTCGGTCATATCCTCGAACAAAGCGGGGTCGGCGCCACGATAGACTGGGATGCATTGCCGGTGTCGACGGAGGTGCAGGCCTATTGCGATACGACCGGCGACTGGCGGCTGCCGCTCTCGGCCGGCGACGATTACGAACTGTGTTTTACGGTCAGTCCCGAAAAAGCTTCATCCTTGCCGTTCGACTGTCATAAAATCGGCGTAATCGAGACGGAGCCGGGACTACGGCTCTATAAAGCGGGAACGACACATTCATTAAAGGCACAAGGCTATGAACATTTTTCATAAATCAGGACTCGGTCAGAACCAACTGACCGCCAGACAGATCATGACCGATCCGGCACTGTTTCTGGCCTTCGGTTTCGGCTCCGGCCTCGCCAAAAAAGCGCCCGGCACCTGCGGCACGGTCGCGGCGATTCCGCTGTACTGGCTGATTATTCAGGCCGGCCTGCCGATCTACAGCCTGCTGACTATCGCCTCGACCGTTGCCGGCATCTGGATTTGCGGCATCGCCGCGGACAAACTCGGCGAACACGATTTCGGCGGCATCGTCTGGGACGAAGTCGCCGGCTACCTGATCACGATGTGGCTGGTGCCTTTTTCCTGGCAGGCGGCGCTGCTCGGCTTCGTGCTGTTTCGAATCTTCGACATCATCAAGCCCTGGCCGATCAAGTGGATCGATCAGAAAGTGCAAGGCGGCCTCGGCATCATGCTCGACGACGTGCTGGCCGGGGTATTCGCGGGCGCGCTGCTGTGGATCGCGGCGCAGCAGGGCTGGGTCTGAACTTTAGGTCATCGATCATGACGGACAATGCCGCCACAGAAAGCATCCTGAATATCGCCCATCGCGGCGCGCGCGCCTTTGCGCCCGAAAATACGCTCGCGGCGTTCGCCAAGGCGCAAACCTTCGGCTGTCAGATGATCGAACTGGATGTACATCTCTCCAAGGATCGCGAGATCATAGTGCATCACGACGATAATTTGGTTCGCTGTACCGACGTTAAAGACAAATTCCCGGAGCAACCGAGTTATTTCATCTCCGATTTCTATTACGAAGAGATCGACCAGCTCGATGCCGGCGGATGGTTTGCAAGAGAGCTCAATTTGCCGGCCGCGGACCGGCAATACTTCCTGCAAAGCCTGACGCCGGAAGAATTCGCGCATTACCTCAGCCCCGATGATCTCGCGCATTATGCGTCCGGCGCGATCAAAGTTCCGACGCTCGGACAGACGCTCGAACTTGCCCGAAGCCTAGATCTCCGGGTCAACATCGAACTGAAAATGCTGCCGCGCATGTATCCCGGCTTGACCGACGCGGTAATCGATCTGGTCGAGGCCATGGCGATGCAGGCCGATGTCTTGATCTCGTCATTCGATCACGAACAATTGCGGCGGGTACGCGAGCGTTCGCCAGACATTGCGACCGCGGTGTTGACCAACGAACGCCTGGCGTTGCCGGGCGACTATCTTCAGCGCATCGGCGCCGACGCCTTGCATCCGGGCACCGATCCTTTGGGGCTCCAGTCGCTGACGCGCAGCCTGGATGC